>JAAUYG010042931.1_pt1 | contig 11940 bp, 9 predicted proteins | sample 7278091 | NCBI WGS metagenome assembly JAAUYG01 (sample SAMN14350201, study PRJNA611818) | marine sediment metagenome | isolation source: surface marine sediment (0.6m) | place: French Polynesia: Moorea | collected 2018-08 | reverse complement strand
CAATTTTTAAAAAAAATCGCCCCTGGGTAAGGGAGTAATTGGAGGTCTGACACTTCTGCCACTGAAAAGAGATTAGGAACAAATACTAACAGAACATGTGAGGGATAGACATGTGGTTACTATTGGGGGGGGGGGTGAATCAGGCTTAAAGTCGGCTTTAAACCAATCATGGTCATATCACCAACTGCAAGTTGGATTCGGTGGTGTATGTAGGTGTGGTTACTATTAGGCACTAATAGGAAGTCATACATGGGAAGCCTAAATGTGTCATTAGATTCAACATTGTTGCATGGTCAATCCCAAGGTCACCAAGGAGACGCTGTCACGCTGTCAGGTTGTCATGGGTCTGTTACAGCGATCCTTGTGTTGCTCTTGCACCAAATCTCAACGCTATCAAAACTTCCAGTAGTTCGAACACGCATTCTTTCAGTGTTTGGACTCGCTTTCCTATAGCCTTATTAATGACCAGCCTCATCACGAGAATCCTTGCAGATGAACAATATCTTTTCAGAAGGTCGCTTACCGGAAGTCGATACTTCCGCTTCCGGTATGGCAGACGAAACGTCGTCCACGTCCTCTGACCGGGTGGAACTGAAGAAAACAGTAGGATTGCTCGGTGGGATGTCCATGGTTGTTGGCATCATTATAGGTACATGTTTTGAGAATGATATTTGGGGGTATGAACCGCATTGAGATAAGTAGTGATTACTGGTGATGCACTTTTTATGACTTACATATACCCAGTGTGTATCACTGCCTGTATTTGTGTAGTGTTCTTTTTCTCAATTCGTAGTCTTATTACTGGTACCTAGCTTTGCTTTGAAAACCGTTTTTGTTAAAAAAAATGAAAGTAGTGTATACAATTAGTGTATACGTTTATATAGTACTTATTTCAGCTTCGTTATTGTTTTAAACTTCAAATTATTTTATTGTTGCGTTCTTTCCTTTCTCTAGGTTCTGGTATATTCATAGCCCCTAAAGGTGCATTGAGCGGGGCAGGAAGCGTCGGATTGTCACTACTTTTGTGGGGAGTGGGAGGAATAATATCCATTATAGGTACAGTGACACGGAAAACGGAATTAGATAACTGGATGGATGGATAGATGGATGGATGCATGGATGTATGGATGACTGAATGGAAGAATGAACGACCAAACAAACGAACGAACGAACAAACGAATGAATGAATGAATCAATCAATCAATCAATCAATCAATCAATCAATCAATCAATCAATCCATCCATCCATCCGTTCATCCGTCCATTAGTCAATCAATCAGTCAAGCACTCATTCACTCAGTCCCTCACTCATTCCCCCACTCAATCACTCAATCAATCAGTCTATTAAATAATAGAATATCAGGTTCTGATGGGTATATATGTCCCTTTAACATCAGTTAGTTGAAGAGTGTACAATGTCAATAAATAAACGAGTTGAGGAATGAGTGAGTAGGTCAGCGAGTTACCGGCTGAGTGACCGAGATACTGGATCATTAATTGAGTGACTGACAGAATACATGCATGAGCGAGTGACTGACTGAATCAAGAGGAAACGAGAGTGCGAACAGATCAAATGAACAGGAACAATGAAACATAAAGATATCTGCGCTCTAGCCCTGTGTTCCTTACAGCCGTCTGACTGTCCAGCTATTATGTTCCTCCCATAGCTTCCCTGAACTTGGCCGAGCTGGGTGTGATGGTGGGCAAGTCGTCCGGGGAGTACATGTATATGAAGATGGCGTACGCCGACTGGGTAGGGTTTATGTGGGCGTGGACTATCGGGATCCTCCAGAGACCGTCCAGCCAGGCCATTCTGTCACTGACCTGTGCCGAGTATGTCCTCGTGCCCTTCTATGACGACGGATGTGGGGAACCCCCAATGATGCAAAAGAAGCTGCTGGCTTCCTGCGTTATTCGTAAGTCCTAAGTTTCTGAAAGAAGCTAAGATATGCCTATCATCAAAATACTTACTCTTTACCCATCCAAATCTACCGTACGAAGCCCCACATCGAGTTTCTACTTTTCTCCTGAACACATTTCATGCGTTTACAGTATAATAGCTAACGCCACATGACTTTTGTACCACTTTCATGTACCTAAAATGTAGGTAACAACTTTCAATAACGTGGCTCTCATATAAATTTCTTAAGGGACAGCCAGTACCTTCGTCTCTCTATATATGAACAACTCATGTTTTTAATAGCATAACAGCTATGACAACCTAACCCTTGTAGTACCTAGTTGTTATTGGCACACTCCCCATTTCAACCAGGACCATTACAACGAATGTGTTATTTTAAGGTCTATTTCCGTTTATTTCCAGTTCTTGTGGCCTCTGTTAACGCTTACAGCGTCCGTCTAGCTTCTGGGATCCAGATTATATTTACCATTGCTAAAGTGCTCGCTCTGGTCATCATCGTGATCGGTGGCATAGTGAAACTGGCCCAAGGTACGGAATCCTGGTTTGCAGTTACACACATTCATTGCCGCATATTTTTTTAGCATTACGTCATTTTCCTTATATGGCAAGGCAAAGGAGTACTACTCAAACGTGTAACCGCCCTTCAGCATCGTCTATATAACGCACCGTGTCAAACGCTATAAGAAATGTTCGAATTTTACTCACTGAAACAGCGGGTAATAAAGACTAGCTGGTCATTGGTTCAATGTATAACCACTTCACCATCATGTGCAATGAAGACAGCGCTAAAGAGTCATGTGATTGATTTCGGATGGTTGTCCGGAACTGCTTTTAATTGGCCCAGATCAGTTACTCAAAACCACTTTGGGCACCACTACATGCACGGCCACTTCCAATGTGAGTAGTAGCTTTGCTTATAGGACAATGATGATGCCTGAGCGGCGGGTAGCGTAACAGAAACCACATTATGTAATCCATCTGTACACAACACCCAGATTTTTCCATACTGCTGACCAGTTAATCAGTCTGCTTTTGATTGAAGTGTGAAGTAGAAAGTTGGTAATTTGGGATATTTATGTACTACCTGTACTTATGTCAGTCCAAAGCAGTAATGTAATGTCCATGTATAGGGTGTCCAGTTGTGTGTATATGTCTGTAGTATACAAGTCTTTTGTATAGCACGCATTAATAAAGGATGTACTGCACATAGCGCCGAAACGCAAGGACTGTGCGTGTCCACCCATGTTCCAACTAAAATTACATTGTTCTGAGAATAACCACGGCTACGAATATATATTTTTAATGATGGTCTATATGTTTTACGTTTCTTAAAATTACCTCAGACACCTCTGATTGTAAATGATTGATGACTGATATATTGCTCAGATTCGCGAATTTCACAAGTGAACCTGTCAATACAATTATACATATACAGTCAAACATGTTCCAAAGACCACCTGTATATAAAAAAACACCTGCTTAAAAAAACAAATGTTGCAAGTCCCCAGGTGTATACTTTCTATACCATTGAACCTGTAGATAGAGACCACCTGCTATGAGAACAGCATTTTGTTTGTCCCTACGGTGGTCCTTACAGTACAATTTCCAATGTACATCGGTATATTTGCTCCCCCAGGATTCACCGATACACTAGCCACAGGTTTTGAGGGGACAAACACCAACCCTGGGCAGATTGTGGCCGGCTTCTACTCCGCCATGTTTGCTTACGAAGGATGGTAAGGCTGAAGGTGAAAATGAAAGGAAAAACATCACCCCAACCCGTCGGAAAACGATTGTAAAACGGAGTACTTTCTGTTATTGGATTGATCAACTCGTTCTCACATTCAATTTTCGGATTGTTTACGATTAGCGAGAGGAGTAGTAGAAGTAGCAGCAGCAGTAATAGTAGTAGTAGTAGTAGTAGTAGTAGTAGTAGTAGTAGTAGTAGTAGTAGTAGTAGTAGAGTACTAGTAGTAAATCATGACTTCTTCAAAATCTTTCGTACATCCCATGGCAAGTAAGCCCTAACACACACTATCAAAGTGACATTTTGACTTCTACAAACACGTATTTAAAACTTACCCATTTCTAATGGCACGCCAATCAGCACGTACGAGCTTGAGTCAACTAGTTTAGCGGCGTACCAGCCATTCTGTAGTCGTACAGAGTAGAGGGCGTCCTCGGTGTCGATGGGATTGTGGAGTACCTTAGATGAAAGTCGGCCAAGACCGTCTATGTGAAACACCTAAAGCAGAAACCATATGAAAAATGTATGTTGTTGTTGTTGTTGTTGTTTATTTTGAGTGACATGTTCGATTTAATACAATGCAGAAATATATATGCAGATATAGGAACCCAGCCCAATTAGGGCTTACAAGTCACATTAATTCAAATCTTAACCGAGAGCACATGGATATACATAGGCACCGTGTTACAGTATTACCGTATGTGTTACAAATGTATTTGTATTTATGTGAAGAATACTAACATAGCTTACAGCATGGGTAACAAACGGTTGTCACTTGCAGTTTTTAGATGTACAATTTGGAAAAGAAAGCTTTGTCACGATTCGGCATTTTCTGATCAAACAACTCAAATATTGTTTTTAAATGCTGTACTACTCAGATGAACTTTAATTGAGAGAGTTTTAAGAAAATACACAAAAGTACCAAATGTCTGTCACATGCATTTTTAGGTGTGCAATTAAATTTTGTATAATTTGAATCAGCTTTGCCACAACTTCAGTAATTTTTTTGTGAAATAACTCAAAACGGCTAATTAAGGATATTCACATTGTTTTAAATGTTATGCTACTGAGTTAAAGTTTCATTAAGAGAACTGCACAAATACTAAAAATACCAATTGGGTATTGCGACACGCATTTTTGTCCGATAGTGTATTTTTAAGAATATTCCCATTGTTGTTCGTTCTGATGTTGTTAAGTGTTCTTTCCTACTGTAGTTTATGTATAAACATGTTAAATATTCATCATTATAGTCCTAAAATATTTGCTGTTGTCAGTGTTCCTACATTTGTTGTTTGTGCAATATTGGCAGGTTAGTCTCAGCAGTAAAACGAATCGCTAAGTTATTGCAAAGTCGTCTTTAAAGAGCCCTGAAAATGTGCATACACCTTTTCAGCTGTTTCTTGAATACATGCATCGCTTTGCTGGTGTCAGGTTTCCTACATTTGTGGTATTGTGCAATATCATGATCAGCAGAGTTAAACTCAGCAACAGAAGGAAGCTATAGCAATGCTTATATACAGCACTGAACATATCGACGAACTCATTTAACCACAGCTGTCAGTTACACTATGGGATATTTGCACACCAAGAACCAAGACGTAGCCAGTATTCAGGTCATTGTCCTCGGTTTCTGGAATACCTCTATGCAAAAGTTTCCACCGTATGTACTAGAAAGAATCACTTAAAATACCATTTCTCTGAATTTCCGCAACAATCACGGCAGTCTCGGTGTTGAAACAAGGGCTTAGTTCCCCATAGCGATCAAACAATCACGAGTATGAAGAGCCCTGATTCTGGGTTCTCGAAACAACTGAAGTCAGAGTTTCGACTTAAGTTCTCGATGTGGGCAATGGGGTCTTCTGAGAATCTGACTGAAGTCAAAACTTAGACTTAAGTATTTTCGACCATGCCAGTCCAGGTTGCCCTCAAACACAGAAGCGTACAGGATATGGACGCACTGTGCCGGTTGCTGCAGTAATCTTAAATCCATAATTGCCCTTATGCACCGAAATGACAATGGGCCAACACGTGTGCTTACTGAACGTAAGTTCCTTGTACGGCTGGTCACTTTTATGAACATACACATTCAGCAGGCAAATATGTTCCGGCTAAAGCAAACACCCAGTGTGCCAGGAATGCGTTTTAGCCAGAGTAACGGTCCTTCAATGCGAACAATGGAGTATGACAAGGGTCGGTTGTGTGGCCGAATTCATACTTTGCATCCCGTACTTTTAAGTACAGATGTGAAGTGAGTTAGTGAATGGGGTTGAACATTAGCACATGCACGCATATTCGTTTGCATATGATATTTATAACTAGGTGCTCTTTTTAGTTTAGATATGGTTTCCAAACTAAAATCTGCCATGTTCATGTTTACTCGCCTGCGTTAATTCACGTGTTTTTGTACCTTTTTGTGATTTATCAATGAACTTCCTATTAGCATAAAACAAACGTAACCTAATAATCTATATTGCCACCAAAAAAATCAAGAGAATTTTATCAGAATTATAATTCGCTTTCTACGTGTGAAGAAAAAATGTATTTTTATCTCAAATACCCCATGAACATTTATTAAAGGCACGAAAGTGTAAAACAAAAAAATCCACACCTCAAGCGGACCACCATCTAGCCAGACAAAGGTGGCGCCATCTTCTGGCGTCTGCCATGTCATGACGTCACTTCCTTGGACAAGGTAGTAGCTGATTGGAGGATCTTCGTCACGTGTTCCGGCCAGCCGAAACATGGCGTCCCGAAACAATCCAGACGAGTCCTGTGGAACGGTTAGGCCCAGAGATCTCCGGAGTGCTGACACGGTATCAGAGTTGGTTTTGGGGATGAACCTGCAAGATTAAAGACACATGTCTTGACTCTATACGTAATAACACCAGAGCTGAGCTACTCGAAAATACGTAAACCTACGTGTTGACATAGTCCGGTTTTTAACAAGGTCAATGGCTTCAATCAAAACTTTGATTTTGAGGAACTCGAGCCCAGAAACACTCGCTGGCAAAAGAGTCACAATTACCAGCTCCAAACCTCAGGCACAGATCTCGGCTAGGTTCTCTAAAATACTTAAGTTTTGACTTAAATTAGATTCTCCGCCAACCATATTGCTCAGATTGGTGACATAAGTCAAAAGTTAGACTGAAGTATTTTCGAGAATTCCAAGGAGTCTGGATCTAACGCTGAAATGAAGGCTTATAATGTGTGATTATTGGTAACTCTATGTGCTACAGTGTAGCATAATGATTTTTCTACTGAGACTAACCATGCATGCATGCATGCATGTCTATATCGGTTCATGAGTATCGTAATACGAGTGTGCTGACATAAGGAAAATAACTGCATGGACACTGGTCCTGGCTAGAAAATACAAGATTGTTAGTTCAACGTTAGACCAATCTAGCCAGGCCAAAGTGCATTAGATAAACATATATATCAGCTTAAAACATGAAGATGATATCGTCTGATATTATCAAAAGTTGGAAAAGTTTTATTTCCACGCTCTAGTAAATGTCATAATTAGGCCACAACATGTGAGCGAACATTCTATTGGGAGTTCCTGTGACAATTTATGAGTGTGCATTTGTCAGAGATAGCAAAACATGAGTGGCTTGGAGTGTAAAACTAGAAAGTTTATCGAGGATTACATTATGTTTGTATTATTTTGTAATTATTTGGGAGGTGGGTGTTTTTACATTTAAATCTACTGCTCTGAGGGTTAGGCTGTCCTACAGGTACAATATACTAGTATGTCATAACTAAATTAATAGCTTGTAGCAACCTAAAATTGCCGTAGATACTGCAGTGATGCATCTTTCTGCATGCTGGAAGCAACGCGATAGCGGAATAGTATTGGATTCAACTCTAGGTTGACCGGTGGTCATGTTTATCCCACCATGCTCCATAATGCTATTGCCGGTGAACGTTTAACCAGATCAGCCATGCGCATACGCGCAAACGGTACCCCCCCCCCCTCCCCTCCACCCACCCACCCACCCCCACAAGACGAATGCACCACCCCTCAACTCAGGTGATGCTTTGCATACATTTCTGTAAGTCTTTGTACTCTTGTTTTGCTGTATTTTGCCAACCTATTGGTATACCCATGCTGGCACGGATAATAAGGCTTTCACTTTGCCCGTGTTACACTTTTCTCAATGATGACTAATAGGTCCACCACGACCTAAAGTCGCCGAACAGTAGGGGGCGACAGCAGTTCCTTGAAAGCCACAGAGCCCAATGCTGGGTGTGGTGATGACAAGCGCTTATTCGAAAGCCCACTGGGGTGGCTTTGTCGCAAAGAATTAAGTCCGTGTCGTGAGTTGGGCAATGATCGAATCACCGTGCTTTGACTAAGAACCAGACTAAAGTAAAAATTAAGCTTAAGCTCTTTCTTGAGCGTGGGCCCCGAACATATATGTATGCACGTTTATTGCCTAATTTAAGATCCGGTATTGACACGTCATGTCGTTATATGTTTGTTACTTAGCTTTACATGAAAGGAGACTGGTCGTCGACAGAAACCCCATACGACTCCAATATGAGCTCCCGCGGAGCAGAAATAAATGCCCGTAAACTTATTATACAATGTCGCTTTCGTGTACAATGCATTTAAACCTTTTGCATATTATTTCTATAACGTGATATAATTATAACTGCTGATGTGCCGAAAAAATCAACCAGAAAAGAGTGCCCACCCCTAGCTACCCTAAACCCAAGACCACCCCGGCCGCCCATGAATTAACGTCATTTATTGCGGGCCCAAGAGTGAGGCCACAATCATATGCGATATTAATTCTGGCTGTAATGCATAACCTTGCACCTGGCAGCTAAGGTCATCCTTATTTAAAAACTTAATTCCGCACCCAAGATATACATATACGTCAACATAGCGTAAAGCGAAGACGTAAATTTATTTTATCAAAATCGAATCTGCTGGCGACAAAGGGCATCATTAGACGCGTGACCTTTATTTGACCCGTCAAGGTCACCTGAGGTCAGATCTATGGTTGGCTTGTAGGACTTCCTGATATATCACGGTAACCTGCGCTGTTATGATGCTGTTCTGGCTGTTCGAAAGATATCATTGGTCAAAAAAGTATTGACCTTTTATATCCATATTCTTGCGATTTTTTTTTTTCAAATCGAGTCTTTAGGTATGCTCTTTGCGAGAGATACATAAATATGCACGGTCTTCAGTATATCTGGATAAAATTTTACAATCAATGCTCCCAAATGAATCCGTGTTTATATTAGGTACCTTGGCATCATTGCTTGCCAGTGGAATTATAGTAGGTGATATTTTGCATTGTGCACAGTATTTGATTAAAGCTTTCAATCGAGTTATGTGTATTGTTGCATTAGTGGATGTGGACTTCGGTCCAATTAAGATCTATCTTCTTTTCTTCTTCGTCCGTCGATTTCGACGAGGACCATCTCTATCCATCCTAAGGTTGGAGAATTCTAGTTCTGTATGTACGGGGAAAGACTTGCCAGGCCAATCAGCGCTTGAAAGGTTCTGGAGCAGTGTGGACAGGGGGTAGTGGCTGCCTTAGGACACTTGGAAGTGCCGTCTTTCCTGTCTTTCCTGCGCTGCTCAGCTGTTACGATTCTGTATGTATGTATGTATATATCACCTTTTGTAATTTCAACGAGCATTAACGTGCTATCGTTGATAGTATAGGATAAAAATTATGTTTATTACCAAGGCAGCCTACCAGCTTATATGGCTGAGTCTTAGTTTATGGGATACATGTACATGTATACTCTGTCTAAATATAGTTAAACAAGCGTTGTGCCTTCAGACGATATTTGCATTTAATGTGTACGTACAGTGGCTAATTTGGGACACTTTAAAGGTATCTTTAGGGTATTTTTTTTCAATATTTTTCTTAAGATAACATTATTACATCTCGACATAGGATCTTGGGATATCAACATAGCCTCTAGACATTTTACCTTGAGGTATTTTGTCCAGATCTTGATGGAGATGTGGTCTCATTACCTCCGATACAACTGTTACAAAAATAATGTTGGATGTCACATATCAGCCACCACAAATGTGTGTCGTTTTTTACGTGTGCTACTGCGTGGTACCTACTGTATTCCGTAGAGGGTGCCGAGCGCAATAAATCCTCCAACAGCCAACACTACCAGGACCAGGGCGACACACAGCTGGCATCGCCGGTTCGAACCCCCTGGCTTCGACTCTTCCACAGGTTCACTAACTGGAGGGATTGGGGTGATATCATTTCCGGTTTTCCTATGACGCACATCCGTTATTTCTGCCGCCTTAGTCGGGGGCATTCTGTGCGGCGTATCTGATTCGCTGCTGCTTGCTGGAGAGGGCGTGGTCGTCGTCTCCTCGTCCAATGGGGGAGGAGGACCTACCACCCGACCGTGTCCCGACGCGCGGGATCTCTTCTGCCTCGGTTTCACTTCAATCGTCGTTGATTCGTCCGTTTCCGAATCATCTTCGGGTATCCCCGCAATCACAATATCCGTTTGCCTTCCCGAGTTATAAACCACCGCTTCGTCGAAGGACACCTTCTTCCGGAAACGAGACCCTTGGTTCGGGTCGTATCTCTTGTTAGCTTCTTTCATGATGAACACATCGTCATGAGAATCCAGAGAAGCGGTGTCAGCTTTGGCACCGGGGGGAGGAGGGGCGTGTTGCTCCGTGCCGTAGGCGGGGTTGACAAACGTGTCTTGGGTTGACACGGATTCTGTCGACTGCCTACGTACCAGGTGGGCGGTGTCGGGAATATCCACGTATCCAGGGACCGGTGTCACGCTGGTATGCTTGCTTTGGGCGGGAACTTTGAATTTTTCGCTGGGCGGAGCTCGAGGTATAGTAGAAAATACCTGTACGTTCCTATTATGATCAGTTGCCACCAACTCCGGCTTGTAATGCGGGGCGTAATTTGAAGGGGGCGGAGTCGGGTGACCGCTCGGAGGCATGCTGCCGTAGTAACCGCCATATTGTGGGGGAGTGCTACCAAATCCAGGATTGTAGCGGCCCTGAGTCAAAACTGGGATATCCGGAGTGTCGTTCCATTTGTTGGTGTTTACTTGGTTATAGTCAGGCACATTCGCAGAGGCAGTACCTGGAGAATGAGCTGTGGGCGGAGCTACAGGGATGTCAGTGGGCGGGGTTTGGGGGTGTGACACCGGTGAAGGAGTCCCGGGCTTCTTCAGAGATCCAGAATCAGGTATTTCCACCACGGGTCCATTTGTGAACGCACTGGGGTCTTTAGCGACTGCAGGTGGTGGCGGCGGTGGCGGTGGTGGTGCAGGTACGCCACCAACGCTCTGCCTCTTTAACGATCCAGAGTTTTCCTTTGGTTTCAGTGCGGGTGGGACTTTCTCTTCCTCGTTCATCGTAGAAATTCCGGATTCGGATCCATTCAACAACGATGTTTCATCCGCCTTGGTTGAAGGTCTATGATGGGGCTTCTTTTTCGTGTTGCCCTCCTCGGAGAACATGTCATTTCCGCTTCCGGATTGCAGACGACTGATCATTTCCTGAATCCGGCTCTGTCGGTTCCCAGCCGGAGGGACGCCATTTGCTAATCGGCCACCGGAAGGGGAAGTGTGGACTTCAGCCTGAACTTTAGTACGCCCTGCCATGTTCTGTTGGGTGTTGGCAGCGGATAGTGGTAGGACTTGATCACGTGGTTTCTGACGTCATGTTCATTCCAGTATTTCTGCGCCCCAGAAGTGGCTTGCTACTTGGAACTTGAGTTGGACCTGAAAGATTCAAAGACAAGTAACTTAAAGATGGTGCAAAAGGGTATAATGGTACAGTTCACAGCAAAATAAATAAATAAGTAAGTAAATAAAACAAAAAGTCAAAAAAGAACAAAATGCATATTTATTATTATAAGAAAGACCGCTGGAACAGCTGAAAGGCCTTGCCCACCCACATCTATTATGCAGAGATTTTCTACCATTCAAAGCCTAATGACCTTGAACTTGACCTTTCATCAAGGTCATTCAGAATCTAATCTGGTGATGTGGCTGTATGGCTTCCTACGAAGGTCAATTCTAAGATATGCCGTAAAAAGACTCCGGTTTTTCAAATATAAGGGTTTGAAAACTGAGTGGTGTTGAACTTGACCTTCAAGATCCAATTTAATGACGCCTGTGCCCTTCCCACAAGGGACTTTCTATCTCCCCCCCCCCCCCCCACCCCCCCCCCCCCCCGGGCGTGGGGTGCGCGGGGGGGGGGTGTGGGGCGGGCGGGGGGGGGGGGGCCCCCCGACATGGT
>JAAUYG010174054.1_pt1 | contig 11941 bp, 8 predicted proteins | sample 7278091 | NCBI WGS metagenome assembly JAAUYG01 (sample SAMN14350201, study PRJNA611818) | marine sediment metagenome | isolation source: surface marine sediment (0.6m) | place: French Polynesia: Moorea | collected 2018-08 | reverse complement strand
CCTCAGACGAGTTCTCCACCCATCACCACGGAGAACCTTCAGGAAAAGCGTGGTTGGACTAAGCCAACAACATACAGCACGACAGTAGTCACCACGGAGAATCTTCAGGAAAAGCGTGGTTGGACTTAGCCAACAACTTTTTTTTCGGTAGAAGAAAAAGTGACCATACTACCTAAATCCCTATCGACAAAATTTCATCCGATGCTCCCTGTCATCATTCTTCCTAGGCTAAGTGAACTTATGACCTCCACATATTAGTTTGTAGCTACACAGTTTTAAATCTCAAAGTTAGTGTAATGTGGACAGCTACTGGAAAGCAACGTGGAAAGGAAGTTAACAATTGTGGGTGAAGTAGCATTTCGTACAGTATCATTTTAAAAACATGCAATGACTCCAGAATTATTTGGCCATATTTAAGGTCAAATATCCTTTACATAATGGATACCCACCTCCCCGATCCCTCTATGCGCTATAGTGTGCCCGTTTCAATCTTCGACCACTCATATTATCCTTCCGTATGATACTGCCTTAAGGTTACATTTCCGCTATAAAATTCATTTAAAGTTTTGAAATTTACAAACTAATATGCGAATAATTGCAAAGAATTTGCAGGATCATTTAAAATTGAATAATATAATTGTGGAAGAAATATCATTGTGAGTGTAATTTTTACAAAACACTGCCAGTGCAACCGCTTTTATGTAAATTACCGTGACGTATCAAAAAGGCAAGAATACCCCTTACGTTCTGCACAGTTATCACCGATGAGCCACATTTCGTCATATTTGTTTCAATTTAATTTGTTCACTTCCCCATATGTTACAATGCGTTTCTTCACTTTCCTAGTATGTGTTATAGTGGTGAAATAAATTTTACTTGTGACATTCTTCAAAGTAAAAGGCTTTATCATTCCCAATGTAGCTTTATGTGGGCATCCGCACCGAACTTCTACAGAAGGTGTCATTAGGAACTGCCAGTGGCTGTAGAAGAAATAACTTTTAAAATGTTCAGGATTGTACGGTAATTTTCCCGACTGTATTGTCGCGCCGATGCATAGTGAGCGAATATATATATATATATATAAATAAATAAGTAAGTAAATAAATAAATAAATAAATAAATAAATAAATAAATCAGGAAAAGAAACTTTCAATAAGCCCCAATCTGTTTTATGGGGACCGCCTGAGAAGAGAAGAGGTCTGTACTTTTTCCATTGATAAAACACTAGATGTTGAAGTAGCGTCTTGAATTTCATTCCCATGTCACCCAGTATTAACTAGCACGAATATCGCAAACTGCCAAGATCAGATTCTGAAGTGGAAATTTAAAATATGTCCAATCTATTTTGGGGCGGACCGCCTAGACACTCTCTTTACAAAATTCATTGACAAAAACAACTGTAGGAATAGTGGTATTTTGTGTGTTTGTTTTTCCCATACGGCCTGGTGTTATCGTAGGTGAAAAAATGTAACAAAAATATTCGAAACTGCAAATTTTTTGACAAAAGAAAAACGTTCCAAGGTACTGACCAGACGAAGCCACTGGTACAAGCTTGAAATAAATTTGGCGGTGGTTTCGGAGACAAGTCGATCGACATATCTCACGGACGGCGGACGAATGTACCTCATGTCACAATTTCAGCTGAGCTCAAAATGGCGCAAACGTATGTAAGTATTTTTCCATTCATTTTACGCAACCCGTCCCCCACCCCCATTCCAGCCCTCTCCGGTACGGCCGACATGTCAGCCACAATGGAGCGACCTGGGTCAGTCTGCCCCATCCAGCAATGCATAAACGCGAACACAATGGTGCTTGATTTATGCTATGTCATCTTTCATGTGCTGACACTGCACGGCAAGGCTTGGTGAGACTTGTTCATCTATGAACTTGCGCAAAGGTCGAGTGTACCTGGTGCACGATGACTCAGTTACGGGACAGATAAAAAAGAGAGTGAGGGAAAAAAACAGTCCACCACTTCTCCACCGTTCTGCTAAGAACGCCGTTATTAGACCCCGCCTGAGAAGCGTTTGACGGGCTGTTTGCTTTTACATCTTGCTTATGTGCGCCTACACCTGCGAATACAGTATCTCGAAATGTGTTTCACCAATAAACCTTATTTCTTGGTGGGCAGAGAGCCATGAGGTGACACTTCAACTCTGAAGAAAAGTGCATCTGAATGACATCCACGTCACAGGGGCGGATCCAGACATTGCTTCTGACTTTTATTCTCCACAAAATGCTGTCTTGCCATGACTAAGAGTTACCACGCCATGTTTGACCACGCCTCATGGTTTAATTCGAATAACTAGGATTTTCACAATTTGCCCATATATAGGAGACAAAAAACTATAAGCTATTTGGCGAGACACGCGTGGTTTATATATAAGTTAATTGTGTAATTAATGTATGTGCATGTACATTCGTACGAAGATGTACATGCACATACATTAATTACACAATTAAATTTCAAAGCAGCGAGGAAACATATTTACAATAGTCATCTATAATGGTCTGCTGCCCATTACTCTGTGCACAGGCAATTAATAATTGCAGCGGCGATAGCAGAGTCCTCGGCATGAGAATATAGCTTATATTTAAATTCTAAAACCACTCTAATCGCAAATCCTACCCTAGTATTAGTATACTCATTGTTTGATATTGCGTAGTTGCATATAGATTTATGTTCACAGTTAAACTCATGTTATATGGTGTTAACTCATCTTACTTTTGTTATATGTTGATTGGAAAAATATAAAGTTAATCTTTTATGGAATGTCAGACTGAACCTTCATGACCATACCAATGTAAGGTTATAGTTACTTGTGCTTTATTGAGAAGATTTGAAGAAACTTGATGTTTGCCAGCAAGCATAAATGGACGGAGTGCGCGAGATCAATACCTTATTAAAGAAACAGCTTGAAGAAACAGTGTAATTTTTTGCCTTTTTTTTTCTTATTTTTTTCACATAGCAGTCTGTGGGAATTCCTATAGCCGTAAACCGTACCGAATTACATAAATTAACATAAATTGTGACACTATAGCACGGTATATACATGTACGGTCGACAATTGCCAGTACCTCTGCAGCGGTTAGGGAATAATATAAAGTATATGCAGAAGAAACATTTCGTCACTTATTTATTATCTTCAATGATTGAACAATACCACAGCACAGTCTGTCTTTAAAATCTAACTATTCGACCAGAAGATTAGGTATTTAAATGACTGGTCCCTCGTGTGATCACCGATGGTCACCGGACGAGGTTCATTGCTTCTAAAATACGGTAATGGTAGCTGTTCGAGTCAATAGGTGCGCATGCCCCCACCCCCTCCTGAAACTTCCCCCAGTGTTTGAACAAGATCACTATCTCGACACTTGACACATATCTATGTGTGAACACGGTGGGCACATTTTTTTTTGGTCTAGGAGTGTCTTAATGGGACCGTGGGCCCCCAGTGTTTTAACCGGGGCTCAGTAGCAGGTCACTGAAATGGAACAAAAGAGCCGACTAGGATGGCGTCGCGTGGTGACCGCGTGGCTGGCTCATGGGGATTGGGGACATCCATCCATCATTCTTCGTGATGATTTTGGATAATCATGTGGTGACGAGTTTTATCGATCCACTGACAGTAAGGAAGAAGTCGTTAGTTACGGATCTGCTAAATACATTTTAAGTAAATAGCCAGCATGGATGGTATATTCAAGTGCAACCCTAGTCGGGCAATGTTAAAACCACTTCACAATCTGAAAAGAAATAGCGTACCGGTGTGGCTCAAAATATTAATACATAAAACTATGTGTATTTTTTTTTTTTGCTTGAATGACTCGGTCGTGTTTCGGGGTGACATCAATTTTGGCATAACCGTGCTTTCGATGAAGTTATCTACATCTGTCGCGGAAACTTATTGAACCATATTGCCTCGAAAATAATTTCTGATGAGCGCGCAGAGGATTCTATGCAAAAAGTAAAGATAGTGATCTTTGGACATAAAAACTGATATTCATTATTTATGTGTCTTTTCTGAACGTTACTGTGTGGAATAGCCGACTAAGCTGGGAGCGATAAAGCAGTGATATAAACAAAGGATGAAACTATGCCAGAAGCTAGCGTAGATATTTATTATATCGGAAACCCCTTGCCGTCAATGGTAACACACTCGGGGTTGTGGGTCATTAAAATTCGAGTTTCTGGTCTTCTTGAGTTTCCAGGTTGGGTCTAGAATTTGGAATATCGAATCTAGATTTTTGAGCCTGGGTTTGTGTCTTTTGAGTGTAAATATAATAAAATGGATAATAAAAGCGGAAACACTTTGGGTTTATTTATTTATTTACTTATTTATTTATTTTGCTCCATAGGTTGATTCGACCTCCATTACGGTGGCGCTTTAGTGCCATCTGTAAAAAATAAAGATATGCCCCTATAAGTCCTACGTAGTACTACTAAGAGTTACTAAGTCATATGTAGGACGTACCAAGCCCTATGTACAGGAGATAAATCTACATAGGAGATAAAATCTGAAATCTGAATATTAGGAGATAAATCTTACGTAGGACTTATTTTATTTTTGTTCACACTAATACGCCACCGTAGTTTTTTTTAAATGACTGTGTGATCTTCCTAAAACAATCTCATCTGGAGTGGGTAACAATACCCCTTGGTTCTCTTGTCATTTTTCCTATACTGTAGGTTTGTGAACCAAATCTGTCAGAAGAAAAAAAGTACCTCCATTGTAAAAGGCCTCTGATTCGTGGCACGACTGGCGTTTTCTACTTGAACTAGATAGAAGAAACAGAGATAGACCTAAGTTCATGCGAGGGTCGAGGCCTATTTTATTTGTGCCGACCGTTAGTCACGGGAGTCTGGGTCGAGACGATGTCTCGGAGGTTGTTCAGTAAAGGCACCGGCAACATAGCACTTTGTTTTACCCTTTTTACGGCTGTAAGCAAGTATCTGGGCTTGAGTTCTCGAAAATGCATGTCAGTTTTGACTTAAGTCACTTTCTTAGACAATCACATTGCTAAGATTGTGACTTAAGTCACAAAACTTAAGGCTTAAATTGGTTTGACAGCCCCAGCTCTGGCTTGTGTTCCACTTGGTTGTATATTGCTTTGGTGCAAGACACACGTCAATTCTTGTAAGATTTGTCTGATACGTTTAAATAGCCATAATAAATTCAACAGTGTAATAATAAGCAATACCATGCATCATGGTACCTATCGTGTGAACGTGACTTGTCACATAATCCTACAAAGGTCTGAAACTGCTTTGCCAATTTTATAACCTTTTAAATTTATTTCAGATTTTTATAAGATGTTCATATCGGTGTTTAAAAATGACCACGTCGAATCTAAAAGTAAGGTCGCATGTCTTTCTTACACATATGGAAGCGCCTTTTTCTTATGTGTATGGGCCTTAGTCTATTCGGGTGCTTTTGGAGGGCCCTGCATGGTCAATGGCACTGTGGCGAGACAATCCATGTTTTGACAATGAGCGACAGAGCGCAACGGTAAACAGGCCTATTTTTAGAACATTGATTTATTTTTAGAATTTACTCTGTTGTAAAATAGAAATGAATACCCGCTATGGCCTGGATTTTGGGTCAGAGGAGAGTTTAACGGCCTTTGTGGGCCTGAGTGTCATATAAACCGGAATTATTCCAGAATGTATACCTCCCGTTACAAATTGGCGCTTTCATCGAGTGCTAAAGCAATCCGGGTTATCATCGCGTGGGTACCGCCTTGCAGACAGCTTTTATTAGCCATTCACTTATGCAGAAAGAGAGCAAACAAACAAACGATTTCGTCTCCGCATTATACAAGTTTAATTCCTAGATACATAGCATGCATTCTGCACGCAGTTAGAATCAGAGAATGGGTTTCACCATCTTACCGATTTAGTAGAATGTTGAAAAAAAAACCTGTGTGCAGAACTTCAGGGAATACTTGATTTTTTTTGTATCTGTATTTAACGTCTGTATTGACCCAGGTGTATTGACGCTTCAGCTACTCTTGTTCTAACACTTGACTGCGAGCAGGGAATCACTTATTATAGTATATGATGCTAAAGGGCACTTGTTACCAGCAGAGACTTAATTTTCACCAACTTTAATATTCCGTTCAGTTCAAAATATGTGCTTAGCAAATATTACCATAATTAAATGGTGGCTCTTAACACTTTGCAATGTACCATAAACGGGTATTCGCAACGGTAACTTCACACATTAATTATGTGATCAAACAATCAACTTGACTTGGCCTGTGTTATCATGACGGGATTGCATTGCCCTGTCACGGAGGGGCGGTCTCAATGACGCTAGTAAACTAGAATTCGTATTACATTGAAGAAATGAATAAAGGATAAAATGTAATTTATTTGCCGCCACAAAAGATTAAATATAAATGTTTTGGAATTCCAACTATTTTATTGATACGTTTATTTGATGCCACCCTGCTTGGTCATTGTACAAAATGCATTCTGCTCTCCAAGCCTCAGCCGTGATTTCTCCATAAAGGAAAGAACGGGTTCAGAAATACTAGTGCGAGATCAATTTGGGATCGTGAAAGTATGGATGGGGGATCAGAGGGTCAATAAACAAAAACCTGTTGGCGATTTTGCAACTGAACAGCTTAATCGGAATCTGAATAGTTTACTTTATCAGTTAGAATACTGCCATATTCCACGTCTGGCAAGTAAAGGAAATTAACTACTGAGGCAAATATAATGCCACATTTACATGTAATATAACTTGCTCATGATATAGTTTTAATAAAATTTAGTTTGGTCTTGATATCATGGCCAAAATAGTTCCAGCTGTTACGTTTAGATGGTCACATCACTGCCCATGCATGCTATGTTGTATAGCCAGATATAAAATAACCTCGATTTTAACTCTCAAGTCACATATAAAGATATGGCTGCCCCCCCCCCCCTATTTAGACTTCCTGCTACTCCTGTTATAGCAGCCAAATGCATGCGTTGAGCGCTAGTCATATTTAATTTCATAATGTCATATTACTGTTGTGATAATATATATAGCTAAATCTTCTATTAAACACAGGGCGAGATACGTTTGAAATTAATTTTTAATTTTATTCATCCAATGCCATCCGCACAGGCTACGGTAGCTAGAGACAGAAAGCGTCCGTTTCTAATGGACGCCATGATAAACGCGAGGTTGTAATGTGAGGATTAGTTCCGATACCAAAACGCTAACCGGAAAGGCCAAGAACCGAAAATACCGAATGTACTTAAATTATCAGGGAAATCTTGCATTGGACAGGTATTGCCACATGTAATTACACGTTGTAAGTATCTTTTTTGTCTTTTCTTTAAAAAAGAAAACGTACGGAATACCGTAAGGAATGAGCGGGTTGTGGTTGGTCCATTCAAATATTAATGTATTGCTAATACAAACGGGGAGGGGGCGATATTAGCTGCAGGTGCAGATTGATACTGTACGTGTTGGCGTTCTGCTAGGATGTGTCAGTGTAAAAGACAAAATTGACGTGGGTTCGAACCCCTCTCATCCCACTTTTACAAGTACACTGACAGGCATGACATGCAAACTTGGATAGAGTATGAATAATATCAATGCGGCCTTTTCCATTCTGTGAGCATACAGGCAGTTACATGGACGTCCATAATGTCCATACCTTGACCAGGGGACTTCATTTTGGGCGCAGCGACGTAGCAGCACTCCCATCGTAGTGAGTTAATTCGTGCTGTGTAAGATCACACAGCCAATAGAAGTGGCCTATTTATCCTTAACTTTTTTGGCATTGAACGCCGGCCTTCCAAAGCCCCAAGCAGGTACCTTAACGACTAGGCTAACGAAGCCGGCTTTAATACGCGGTGTGACGGCGGGAGTCAGCCCAAGCATTAAGTGCTTCTAGCGTTTCTCAACTTCAGCCATCTAAGTGAAACTGGTGTGTCAGCGCCATTGAGCCTTACAAATTAAGCGGTTGTTCCTTACAAATTCTTACATGAGTACTTAATACTTCTCAGAAAGATTGATAGCAAATCGGCAACAGACACCCGTACCTTTGATACACCATATTATCAGTTATCCTGCAAAATAACCAAAACATTATGTACATATAAAAGTATATTGTGATGCTCATTAATGTCCACAAATATTTTGACACGACCCCTTGACGGAATACTTGTCATAAGTAACCCTCATGACAACCATTGTTGGTAACATGTAGGAATCTTTCTTGTAGGTAAAGTCTGTCCTGAAATTGGATTACTCGATTCTACTTGAGGCGAAGCATTCTGAATAAAAGGTAGAAGCGAAAAACACGCCAGGCATTGGCCAGATTTTACCGCCACAGACGAACGCATGCCTGACGCCCACGGGTGCCTTGCTCCAGTGAACGAAACAAAGAATGACTGTATGATCTTTGGCATTGGGTGTACTTTATGAACTGGGTGACGTGTCTTTCGTGAGGCAGTTAAAACATTTCCGCCAATCTGCTTCTCAAACTTGATGTAGTGACCATGGAGTTAAGAGTTGACTTTCACCTAGTGGGAAACTTACAGTTCCTTGCAGCATTGGTTACAGCAGTGGTGGCGCTGTTCGCTGTGTATATGCGAAACAATGCTCTAAAGCCCACCTTGGCCCCACTAGCTCCAGGGCCCAGACCTTATCCCATATTGGGTAACCTAGCACAGCTCAGCAATCCTCCTTTCAAGAGCTTTGCGGACCTGCGAAACTCATACGGGGACGTCTTCAGTATTCGGTTTGGCGCGCTGGACGTTGTCGTCATATCCGGCGCTAAAGCCATCCAGGAAGCCTTTGGACACGGGGAGGCATTCACCGGAAGACCTCAACTGCGAGCATTTCAACATTTCGGCAAGGGGCTGAGCATTGCCTTCACCAGTTACTCGCCAACCTGGAAGCTGCACAGGAAACTCGTCCGTCAAGCCATAGGCGAAAGTTTGAAAAATCTGGGTCCCGAGGTGGACGATGTCGTCACAGCGAACTTCAGGAAGATGGGACACAAATGGGTTACCACAGGACACGCGCTGGATCCCAAGTCGGACATAGAAGCCCAGACTCTGAGGTCGCTGTTTTGGTTCTGTTTCGGGAGCCAAGATAGTGACGAAAGCCGCATGATGATCTACGCGAACCTACTACGCCGCCTGCATGACACGGTGCCTCTAGCAGGGCTGACCGACCTCTTTCCGTGGACACGGAGCTTCCTGTGGTGGTCCGTAGATCGAGTCCGCGCCGCGGCGGACGCTTTCACGGACGCAATAGCTGTCGTCATCGACAAGAGCCTGAAGAACACCGCCAGCCATGTGGTCGGTTCGCTCCAGAATCAGTGGGATCGCCTGACACAGCAAGCCGCTGGCGTCCAGGGGGTTACTCGGCAACAAGTGCTTCACTCAGCAGAAGATTTGATTGGGGCAGGCCTTGAAAACAGCGTCAACTTCGTGCACTGGGCCCTTTTCTACATGGCCAAATACCCGTCGGTTCAGGATGCCATGTACAGAGAGATTCTGGACGTGCTGGGCCACGAGTCTACCGCCGCGTACGCTGTAAGGGACCGGTTACCATACTCTCAGGCTGTCATGTGGGAAATACTGAGACATTCTGGAACAATGCCACTGACGCTGCCCCACTCGTGTCCACAAGGTGCCACATTCCGAGGCTACCATATCCCGAAAGAGGCGGTGGTGTTTGGAAACCTCGCGTCTTTAGCTAACGATGAGGAAGTCTTCCCGGAGCCTCAGAATTTTGACCCCAGCCATGTCCTGTCCGCCGACGGCCAGGCCGTGGACGAGACCAAGGTCTCTCATTTGACCATGTTTGGGCTGGGTTGGCGGCGTTGTTTGGGGGAGCAGCTGGGACGACGTCAGATGTTCCTGGCTCTGGTCACACTGATCCAGAGTTGTCAGTTTGTGGAGGATCCTGGACATGAGCTGAGGGCAGGAGAGGGGGATTTCACGGTCACGTTCTCTTGCTACCGGTACAAACTTCGAATCTTAGCCAGGCAGGAAGCAGCTGGAATTGAGTGAGGAATGAATGCCTGTACACTGATCCGGTGCTTCCGTTTACCCTCAACATGAACAGTTTCAGTATTGGCAGCAATACAGACTGTAGCTAGTTTCGAACGCAGTTGTTAAGACGCAAGGTTTATAGGTGTTACGCACAAAGGTTTGCATATCGTTTTGCATATCGTTAAGTTTTTATAATATTATTACTGTTGTTATTGTCATATGGTCACCTACCACAGCCTTATTTGGGGTGGTGTGTGGTGTGAGCGTTCTGTAGATTGAGACAAAAGGCGGTTGGCATATTACGTTTTCTATAACAGGTTTATTGATTTGAACATATAGTGTTAGAAAGTTAAATACCACTCTCTTTGTGAGGAAACTAACACCAGTCAGTGAAAGGGTATGGACAAAATAATAGTAAGTATATACGGGAATGAGATTAAGTTTTATTATTCGGAAAAACTGGATCAAGGGTCCAGATATTTTTGATCAGAAAGTTTGTTACATGTAGGTTAAGATTGGGAAGACAAGATACAATTTACTGGGTTACAAGTCTGCAGTTACATGTATTCCTATACCTGAGATCCGAGAAAATAAGAGCCTGGATGTCTGTACTTTTAATGTAAACTGCAAACTTTACCTCTTGTACAATCCTCGTGTAGAATACTTAGTAGTAAAAGCCCTGGGTACAAAGAATCCTCTGTACAAAATTACTTCATTGCTTTGCGCCAAAATCGCCATTTAAGAGGGCTGTTATCGCTGTGTGCCTGAAATGTTTGTTTCTCGGTGCTAACAAAAGTGTTAACTTCTTTAAACATGTGCAACCTCGTAATATTAAAATTGTATAGTAATTGGTATTTGTAACGCGCAGAAATATGTACCTCGTCGGGGCATTATTATCACATGTGTAATGTTCCGAATGTATTAGCACTGTAATAATTACTGTTTTACTGCAGAATATTCCTGTTGTACACTGTTATGCATGTTGTATTATAGAAAATAAAATATGCCATAATTTTACAATTTTGGGTTATTCAATGCTTTGCGGTCCTGGTATTGTGGCTATGAATTAGTGATGATTGGTTAAGATTGAGTAAGATAAGATAAGATAAAGGTCAGATAAATTTATTTAACGTCGGTTGCAAATATTAACAAAAACATTAGCACAATGCGATATTCACCGACATGATGAAGATGGGACGAACAATGGTGATGGGGTTTAAACGAAATATAATGAACCGTGGTGACATAGAAACAACATTGCACATAGAAAGTAATTAGACATTATACAAAACGCATTGTGAGCAATAGGAACACATACATTTACATTTTTGGGCCTGAACATAAATTAATTAAATCTTTAAAAGAATTCACATATTCCCTAACTTTGGAGCCTCATAACGAAAGGTATCTTTCCCACGTTTTATTGTCTGAAAAATTGGCATTTCTAATATTTCTAACATTATATGGAATACAATAGTAAGCGATTCTAGCAAATCCCACAGCAAGGTAGCAATAATTACATACATGGTGTGTGCCATATTAAAAAGTTATAATTCCTCGGGACTTTTCTTTTTATAAAATTTTACCATTAATTTGTATTTATGCCCTTACTTAATATAAGGCAATGAGTCATATTTTCATGCCGGCATATTATATATTTCCGAGACAGTTGCAAGTTGTAACAGTCTTTAAAGGTAGGATGACCTGGAAGCTAATCTTTGAACTTCATCTTTGGTCAAAGATCACGCCACACTAAAAGCTCATACATAAATTCATGCTAGTGTTACACAGTCACAGTAAAACAAGCCCCGCAACGCACTGTTTTCCGTTGTAGTAGTGGTAGTAGTTAGTGGTAGTAGTAGTAGTAGTAGTAGTAGTAGTAGTAGTAGTAGTAGTAGTAGTAGTAGTAGTAGTAGTAGCAGCAGTAGCAGTAGT
>JAAUYG010295417.1_pt1 | contig 11945 bp, 8 predicted proteins | sample 7278091 | NCBI WGS metagenome assembly JAAUYG01 (sample SAMN14350201, study PRJNA611818) | marine sediment metagenome | isolation source: surface marine sediment (0.6m) | place: French Polynesia: Moorea | collected 2018-08 | reverse complement strand
CTTTATTATTTTTAATTTGGGTTTTTAATATTAAAATTTTTTTGATAATATTAAAAAAAAAATGCTAATTTTTTCACGTTTTTTTTTTTCCAACCGTTTTTTTCCCCCCCCCCCCCCAAAAAAAAAACAAAAACAACAGTATGAGTCAAGTATCAGCCACTGGGGTGGCTTTAGTGAGAAACGGCCGGTATTCCCAAGGCTCTTGAGTCGTTGCTATACCTATATAACCTGTGATATTCGGCCGTAGCAATCACCCCTGGTTCGGTCATAACACAATTAATTATTGGATTTGGTCATTAACACTTACGTATTACTATGCACAGTGCATTATTATAATTGTAATACCGGTCCGTTAAATATATATAATCACAAAATAAGACATTACATGTACCTCACACCAATCATTCAAATGTTTCTGTATTTTTCAAGCAATGCCAAGGCGTGCAGAGAGCAGCCTCCCCGTGCCGCACCCTGGGTATCAGGTCTTGTCGGACATTTTGTTCAGACTTGGCCTGATAGCGAATGCTCTCACACAGTGCAGTGCTTAGACTGTAAAGACTTGAATTGACATGGCAATCGTTATCACCTGTTTTGGCACGGTATGACCCTTTTGGTGTTGATGTGCCGTAAAACTTTGATAACACACACTCACTTGATAATCGGAAAGGTACATTATGTTTAACGTACTGTATTCTAAGTAATAAAGGTACCATGCAACGTCTGTAACTGATATATTAGAAACCTTGTTTTTATCATTTATACCGAGTTAAAATCCGATTAAAAAGTCTTCTATAGCATGACTTACACCTTTGAATTCGTTATAAGATCTTTACCTTAGTCTTCAGATGTATTGGCTCCCCAATATCTACGTGACTTGATAAAGCCTGCCTCATACAGTGTCAAGACCTGGCTTAAGATCCCAGGAGAGAGACTGTATACTGAAAGTTCCCTTTACCAAGTACAGGCGCTTTGCCGATCGTGCATTCAGTGTACAAGGACCAAAATTATGGAACAGTTTGCCGAACTCCTTAAGATTGGCTGAAAATCTAGACTATTTTCACAGTTAAAGACTTTCCTTTTTGGACTGTATTGACATACAGCCATCGATCGTGCCGGTGAACATACATGTAAGCGGCAATGATAACATATAGCAGTTGAAGCGGCGCTATATTAAGTGAATACATGTAATTTGTATTTGTATGACTTGGTTTCTGCTTGGCAGGTGTGTGTGGAAAGGCAAACTCTGTGATCCAGAAGACATCCAGCTCCAGACTACTGATATGGGCTACTGCTTCACTTTCAACAACAACGACGACATGTTTATTGAGCAATCAGGTACGATGTATGACTGCTATTCTGCTATTTTCCATGCATAGTTTTAGTTCTACTCTAGTAATTTTTAGGCAGTTATGGGATTATGTGTGATTACTGGTCGTGGACTGCTTTGTATACTACTATTGTAACTCCCGCTGTAACTGCTATTACTGCACCTCCTCCTCCTACTCGTACTATTATTATTATTAGTAGTAGTAGTAGTAGTAGTAGTCTTAGTAGTAGTAGTAGTAGTAGTAGTAGTAGTAGTAGTAGTAGTAGTAGTAGTAGTCTTAGTAGTAGTAGTAGTTGCTGTAGTAGTATTTAAAGATCTAAAAATTAAATTGGCCGTATGCGTTTATTCAGGTAAATGGCAAAAGTGCGGTATATTCCAATCTGGAGTTGGTGTTGGCAATATTTCTTTCTATTTGCCCGTCGTTAATTAAAACCGTTCCGCACAACAATTTGTATTTTAGAAATACTTTGATTTCTGTTAATATGTGTTATTAATGTATTCAATGTAAGTTGAAAATGTTTCAAGATAATTTACATTTTTTTCACAGTCAACGCAGATGGGTCCTTTTCGAGTCTTTGCTCCCGAAGAATCATGAATGCAGTATTTTGTAGCATAGTTGCATTGATACATAATGATATACTGCGGAAAATAATTCAGTCCCCGGCTGAAAATTCTTGTTCTAAAGCTATGCACATATTAAATTATACTTCTTGGCTACACAGGATAAAATTATATACATGTAGAGAGGCATTTGACATGTAATGGTGTACGAAATCGTGGCCAGCGCCGGTTTGTTTAATACAGGAAAATATTACATTACTTCTCAAGGGGGAGAAAGACATTAGCTTTCTGTTAATGTCCCCTGGACTTTCTGCGACCCTGGTCTCGCAAATTAGGGATCCATGTTCCGCGATGATGGCGGTAGCTCAAGAAATTTTGGGGTCGCTCTTGAATTCCAAATAGGCCCATGAGACCATTAATCAAACGACTAATAAGATCAAGTAAGTTAAAGCGGCCTCGCTCTCGCTGCGAAAAGCTTTGGCTATTGGCCGTGTCCGCTTGCCAGCGTTAATCTCACGAGACTGGAAGGACATCTGTGACCTACAAAACCGTTATCTGACCCCGGAATAGGAATCAGAAAGGGGGCTAACTGCCCTCTTCTCAGGCTTCAAACAAACCGGCATTAACGTGAACGAGCATGCGGGGGGACACAAATGACGGTTTGAACAATTAATAACGTGCCAAATCCATAGGGAAATTAATTAAATGAACAATGTGTAATTATTGTAATTATGTGACTTTTAAGTACGCAAAGGCCAAATGTGTACATGTACTTCGGCAAATCACGAGCGCAGCGATTTTACAATAACTGCTCAACAGTTGTGCTCTACGTAAATAAATCCCCCCCCCCCCCAAAAAAAAAGAAACACCAAAGAAACACCTGCAATAGTGCTGCAGTTATCCAGTGTTGTGATTATAGCCCATCTGAGGGATCTATTGAATTCTCGAGCAGTTTAAAGGCTACAGAAGTCAATGACCGAAAGTAATGTGGTGAAAAGAACGTTTGTTCGCGCAGCAAAACATTCGTAGGCCTACCGGTCTGCTCACTCGAGCGTGTCCGACTTAAAATTGTACTGACCTGCATGGCTGCCATAACAATTTCATAGTGCCCTATAAGGTCGCACGTGTGTAAGAAAACCTTTTTTTTTCAAGTTGGATGTCTTAAACAGCGGAGAAATATTTCATTGATCATTTATTAAAACTACGTAGTTGTGATGTGCTAGTAGATATTCTTAGAACGTCATCCCACACTCAGACTGCGTTTTATTTAGGTGATGTTTTCGATAAGTCAATATTTGCATTGGTAATTAAGGAAACCGTTGGATATTTACATCATTGACAAAAATCCCCAAATAAATATCATACTATATATCTGAATGCTTCTGCCATACATGTAAACTCCCCATAATATCGATGGAAGATTTGAAGAAATAATGGCAGTAGAGTTTGCACACAGTGATGAAGAAAAAGTGTTCAGGTATCAATATATAGACAAGCCTATTTTATTCAACCGCATGTCATTTAAATTGTTACAAATGCACAGAGCTTTACTATAGTGATATTAGAAAATATATATCTACCCTTTCCTCTCAATATTCCATCAATATGACGAAGAGTATATTTTATATTATCAATACGCCAAAAAAAAAAAAAAAACTGACGTTAACGTAATAATTTGTTGACTTGTCTGTTATATGTTTCGTCCGTTTTCCTGTAAGAAAATCAATATTTTAATTTTACTCATTTTACTGGGCATATGTATGCAGATATGCATGTGCATACACTAGATAAAATGCACAAAGAAAATTCAGATTTTGCGTCTTTAAGAAAATGAGATTTCATCTCGACATTTTTTTCTTTACCTGAAAATGCTCGGTTTGGGCTCTGCGTACCTTTTTTTTTTAGTACGGTCAATACTAAAAATATTCGAGCGAGTGACAGGAAACATTGATCTCTGTAAACGGCTTTCGCTGGCGTTTGCATATCATCAGCAGATCCCTACGAAACATTGACAGTGATGATTGGCATTGAGTTATCTGACTTTTGTTGAATACGCCAATAACCGTGATTTCTTAATAAATCAACTCAAAGCTCCTAAAGGTCAGTACTCTATGTGAAATTGTTTCCCATAGCCCATAATACATTGCAGCTCTGATTGTAGAAATAAGTGCATGCAACTTACGTTGTTTAGAGGATATTTGCAAAAGGGGTTTATTTTTCAATAATGGCTGATGAGGGCGTTTTATGTTGTTTAGAGTCATTCGTAAGAATATTGTTAATTGTACAAATACACGCAATTCGATTCTTTTTCAATAATGTCCGACGAAAGTAACTTCACATAACCTTGGTCAAAGATAGTCTGTAGCAAATTACACATCATTTTGATGATGATTAAGCCTGTAGAAAATATGTTAAAGTGTGTCTCTCTTTTTGGTTTACACAAACACAGGATTGTAAATGGGTGGGTGGGTGGCTGGCGTATTTTGTGATTTCCCATGGGATCATCACTAACCCATTGAAGGTGTGAACATTATTCTGGATGCCAGAATCAGGATACGCCGCTGCAAATCCCGATTTCACAGAGTTTGTGTTGAGTCAGATGGAGCATCAGTACCAAATTACAAATTGTTTTCAAATACAGTACACGTGATTAGGTATCAAGTTTTTTTTTTTTCGATTTGCTGCATTTTGCAGTGATGTTTTTATTAAAGTCTGATATGTTACATGTACGCTTGCCTTGACCAGTGTACGCGTACTATGGGTTGCTTTGTGATAAACATGAAAGATGCCGTCATGCAGAGAGGTGCCCTGGGGTATGCGTTACCGTTGGCGGGTTGATACCAGTTCTGGCTAGTTCTAATGCTCATTAATTCGTTATAAAAATTCTCAACGCATTAACTGGAATAATTTAGAATTGTTAGCAGAATTACAGCCTTTAATTGTTGCAATGTAGGGGCCTTTATTTCTGACACATACAACCACAAAATTTAATTCCGTTCTGAGAAATGTTACATTGTAAAGTGTGTGGTGTTCAGAAATAATTGTGATGTTTTCTTAAATCCCAACCTGTGCATAAAAACGCTCCGTTCTAGAATGAAACCTGGGAATTAGGGACACCCAAGGGACTGAGGAAAAGTGTCCTGTATTCTCAGGTGGTCTTATTTCTCAGGTCCGTTTCCACATACTGAATACAGCTATGGACTGAAATAGCTGTCCTTAATTCTCAGGGTGTCCCTATTTCTCAGGTGGTCTTAAAGACAGGTTCCACTGTATATCCCGATACTAGTATTCCAAAGGCGGGTGCTCCATAAAACAGTGCGTTTCATTGTGGTTGCAATAACACTAACACTTGTGCCTCCTACATCAAGCCCGCCTGTTTTATTTGATGCATTTATAAACGCTGCCCTGCATGCATCTGTACAATTTACAAGAGAAATATTTGAAATATTTCAACCATGCCGGTGTCTGAAGGAATGACTCATGCGGTTATAAAACGCTCACACTGGAAACTTGGCGGATGCCAAGATACTGTGGTTTACCGAGCTGGTGCTCAGTTGGATATCGCCATAACAGGACTGGCGAGTACACGTTTTCAGAGCGTGGGCTACATGTCTATCTGCAGCATGAAATTGATGTACAAATCTATACAAACGGCTGAAGTGTAAAACTTGAATTTGCACCTTGACTAATAAGATGAGATATATAATTATATAGTAGCGGCACAGATTGGATCGACTAAACATGTATACACATGTATAAACCCATTTGCAAAACTAAGGTCTTGTGCAAGTAAGTATTCTAAACTATACATGTACAGGTATATTTATTTGATACTTCGTATAATCAGACTGCTCGATTATCCTTCACATGATTGCAGAGTCATTTTAAAAATTAAGGATATATCAGTAGGCCGAACATCATGATCTATATCATCGAAAATCCGGTCAATGTCTTTAAATTAGTACTTTTTCAAGCGGTGAATAGTTCTAGAGGCGAGGCGTTCGGCTTCGGATCGTGGGGGTCTCGAGTCTCCGGTTCGAATTCGGCCTTGGGCATTTTCGAGCTAATCTTTTATCTCATTTCACGCATCTCATTTCCCGCCCTTTGTTTGTCCCATGTTTTAAAAGCCATTCAAAATATACGTTTTTTTTTTTTGAAAAAAAAATTGCCGCCATTTTGTCCCTAGGAGGAATCTGCGATGTCCCTATATCTAAAAATCTTACTGATATGATACTCTAGTAGTGTACCAAACTTCATGCTTTTATCATCAAACCAACAATTTTTGCACATATCTGCTGGACTAAGTCAGATATTCTCGTTTTTGCAGCGGCATTTTGTCAGTATCCATGGTAATGGCGAACTAACAACTACATCTAAGAGTTCTATCACATTCCCATATGGGAGGGGGGGGGGGGCTACATGTACATGCTCTTGTCCGTCTATCGTCGTTCTTATTTTTAATTTACGACTCTGGCAACAAGTTGAATCACCGATTATAAGACCATTGACTGCTCATAAGAAACACGTGAATCAGAACTGGCCGCAGGCTGGAAATGTGGAGCAAGCAACCTGGTCAGACTCACGTGACCTGAATCCCGTTTCGTGAAAACCTAGAATTTTAAGTGATTGTATGGGCATAAGGGAGACACATTAGAAACACTTGTTGTTTTTGTGTGCCTGCATAAGACCACTGTTTGGAATAAAACAAAATCTCTCAGGAAACCGCCCGTCGGAGATTTCAGGCAGTGCAACCCACTTCTGATATGGATCCCGGTCAGCAGGCTTGGCAGATAAAAGCCCATTCTAGGAATCCATAAAAGTAACGTTTTAAGCAAGTGCGCTGTATCCAGAGTCTTCTGGGTCTGGGGTTTCAGATATGCGTAGCCTGTTGCCTACAATGTGGTATCCTTAACTACAAGGCTGGTGCCATTGAATTCATTGTGCCCGTACATGTGCCAGGATAGTATGATTTCCACTTTCCGGACAAGGTTGCTAGGGATATGTGTAGGGCATTTTCTCGGGGAAACTGCGACGTAGAGGGGCAGCAGGAACAATCGAGGACTTACTATTTACGTGCACGTGGGCTCACGAACCGAAGAGCTTTATTTGTTCTCAGAGAATTCGAATGAAACATTTGTTGCTGATGGATCAATGCTGCAGTGACCTGACCGTCTAGAACACTCTTCAGTTTTGTACGCCCGCAGAAACGGAGATGGCCAAAATTGGCCTGAAATCATTGCCTATAATCTTCACTGAGGAAAGTAACGTTGCCAGGGCGACCACGGAAACTCCAGAATCCTTCCTCAATCCTGGGTCTAACGTCACCCCAACCGTGTCCATTGTGATCTTGGGCTTCGGACTGCTCGTCTGTCTCGTCGGCAATGTACTTGTCGCGACAGCCGTGATGTCCAAGTCGAACCGTACCCGACCGGAAATGTGGACTCTCCTGAACCTGTGCGTGGCTAACATTCTGTATTCCGCCATCGTAATCCCGATCCAGACATCCCACCGATACCTAGGACTGGATCTGCAACTGGGACAGGGCACGTGCAAGCCCGTGCGTTATGTCGTGCACGTGCTCGTCTACGTCATCTATTACATGCTGGGGCTGCATTGCGTCATTTCCTTTTTCGTCTGCTACTTCCGGAAGTCTGCGTTCCTACAGCAGATCATAACGCGCAAGACGGTTCTCGGGGCGCTACAGGGCGTGTGGGTCCTGTGTGCCCTAGCATGCATACCAACCATCATCTATTCGGATACAATGGAGACCTCCTTTGCTCGGGTGTGCCAGTACAACAACGGAATCAGCTCGCCGTTAACGAATGCGATTCTGAGACTGGCTTCTCTTCGATTGCTTCCGTTTCTTGGAATCGCCATGTCGACCGGTGCTGCCATCTGGCGAACGACCCGTGGCTGTGGCAATCGTCGTCAGGAGACGAATAGGAAAGGTGCTTATAGATCCAGGGTGGCCAATCAGGAGCGAGCGCTTGCCATTCTTTTAGTCATCCTGGTACTCTTCGTCATCTGCTGCTTGCCCTATGACGTGACGATGATCCTCTTACGTAGCGGACGATTTGATCCGAACGTTCCCAATGTGGAGCTGTCAAAGGTCGTGGTCTCCATAGCAACGGCTTTGGAAGTGTTTCACGTGCTTGAGATGCTGCATCCGTGTATCCTGCCACTTATATACATTGCTCTGGATCGTGATATCTATACCGAGATCAGGTGCATGTGCTGGAGTCCTCGGGACACAGGGACCCCCCAGCCTAGTAATTTGGAAGAGACTGATGCAGCGGACACGGATAGCGTTGATCCATAATTGACATGTTCCTATGATCTCCTTAGTGAGATCCTGGCTTCTTTCCAATGGTATAGGCTAAGCATAGATCCTGCTGACCATTGAACAGGGCATAAAACATTGATTTAATCATATATGTATCAACAAAGAAAATATAATATGTGATTCACAGCATCCGGAATCAGAAAGAAGCAGAGAAGCCGGATTTGATACAGTGTATCATAATGCTATATAACTTAGCACCAAAATACCTGACCCTTCCACCCGTTGCGAATGTCCTCGCTTATATATCCAAGTATTTCTCAAAATAAATAAAAAAAATAAAATATTGTATTCCTTTAAAACCATTTAATACGTGTATACAAAGTAACTAAAAGGGATATAAAACGAAACCAAAAACCTTCTCTATTAACCCGAAAAGTGGACCTACAAAAAGAGAAGGTTCAAACACTAGAGCTATGCTCCAACAGTACCTAGAGGGCTTTTATATATAACCAACTGTTTCTTTGTTTACTGATTTCTATAGCTGCCAGTCAGAATAATATCTATTTACAGGTATATGCTGACATTCCCAAATAGTTATAAATGATCGAAGAAAAACGAATTCGGTGATTCAGGAAATTATGGCTTCAACTAGGAAATTTAGTAAAGTCATGTCATCACTGGCATGTCAAACGTTCAGTGAGGTCAACACCATTTGCCAAAAGACCTACGTAGTCTTGAGATATCGTGTCAAACGTCTCTCTGAGTATGCAGATCAGAGACGGGGGGTCAGAGTCAAAAGATTTGTATTTAAATAATAAATAAGTTTTAATAAAATAATTTGCATAATTATGTATATTATGCTTCTGGAATGAAAAGTATTTGTATGTAAATACATTGTAAAGGTATTTGAAATTTCAAATAAATGTGTAATTTGAATGTATCTTACAATATATTAAGTAATCTTTTTTATTATAGTGACGTACCTATACATAAACAGCTAGGATGTACAATAATCTGATTTTTAAGGCCCAGCGCTATGGGCTTACAAGTCACCTTCAATGGTACTATTTAGTCACACGTACTATGTGCTGTGGCAGTGACATTAAAATCTAAAGTCTAAAATATAAAAATCTGAATCTAAAATCAAGGATGGCTTTACTGTCTCGGACCGATACAGCGCAAGGAACTGGGGCATAAGGATTGGATACAGCTACTGTATGGATTCCCCTTCTACTACGTTACTTCAATTTGGGCACATGTGGTGAGCACTGGATGTGAATGCTGGTGCATGATATTTGATACCGATTTTATTCCCGAGGTTATCTCTGGACTGAAAGCCAGGGTGAATTGTGCAAGTCTTCTGGAAACCAGGTGTTTGCTTAGCAGATCCTTATCACAGATCCATAGCGTATCGCAGGGAGCCACTTTAGTTATCGTGTTTACTCATATTTCTACAATTTGTTTTGAGGCTTAAGAAAGTTGCTGAATATCTGATCACGGCTAATATTTGTAAAAGATCTTGGTTCACCCAATAACTGATGACACAATGAGCTATACTGATCCTGACAAATATTTGACTGTTCGTGCTAGTGGAAATACCGCAAAATGTACAGCAACTCTAGGTTTATTTATTTTTCTGGTGAATTTTAACACCACGGTAATAAAAGTGTTCACGCTGTGTTTTTTGCTTGCTTGTTTGTTTCCGAAAACTCCTTTGTGGCAGATATATTATTTGAGATAACAAGATATTTGAAAGGGTTTCTTCTTCATGAACTAATAAACTGACATAGATGCAATTACGGGGGATGTGGTTATATAACGTATGGGGAAGTCAGTCATAGACAGGGAGATCAGTTAAGCTGTTTTATGGCCTTCCGAGTTTTCTAAAACATAAATCTTTGACTGAAGCTGGATCAAAGCATGTTCTTGTATGTCCGTAAGGGATTTTAAGCACAGAACTGACAATAATTGCCAAGACTGTCAAATAACTTTTCTTTATAGACTAAACCAAAGGTATTTCTACGACGTAAACCTCAAAGGGCCCCTCAGCAGGACTAAAACACGATAAAAACTTCAGAGATCACTGTGTTCAGTGTTTACTAATCTCCAAAACAAGACCACCTCTGAATGTGAGGCACGTTTGCTACACACACTTAACAGACTTCTGATTGATTTTGTGAATTGTTCATGCATACAGGAAATGGGAATGGCCACGTGTGCTAAATTTCTTTCTTGTGTCGGTCGTGTGGACATATCCATTCCTTTGGATTATAGAATACTATACGACAACCTAATCCCACTCTTCTTTAATTTGTAGATTAGTTCCACGGATATTTAGCCAGCGGAATGTTTCCACTGTACGGTGCTTAAGACGGTTTTGAGACACATTCATACACACCCACGGTCGGAAACTTTGCCATAGCCCTTCATGCTGTGTTTCCTAGCTAAAATTTTCAGGGTATATTCATTCACCGTAGTCATATAGCGGTTCACGCATAGCCACAGACCAATATGGGATCAAATGTCAATGCTTAATTTACTTTTTGTTTGTATTTATCAGAGTTTGTATAGACATTGTAGCTGCATCAATGCGCACCTGCATCTGGCGTTTAACCACCTGCAGTGGTTAGTGCCAGTTTCCGTCCAAACCGCCCCACCCATACACAATACCAACGCGCTAAACAATGCTAAATGTTTCAGATATTTCAACAATGTCTCTTTCTGACGGATTGACTGAAAAAGACTATAAAACCCAGCCACTGTGGAAAGAGAAAATGGTCCTTTTACACAGCCAGCGCTCATTGTGACATCGGAATGTAGCTGCTCTACCGTAATTCTCTGTGAGCGCGGACGTCCTTTGATAGATGTCTCCAAATGGTGTCGGGAGTGCATTCACCTGGCTTGGACAGGCTGCAATTTTATTTTCCGTTAAATGACTTTCATCAAAGTTTAAGAAACCATAGACCACATGGTTTCGCTCAACCTTTAAATACCCAGTACTTACACGTTCTGTTACATTTTACAAACTTCAGAGTATTTTGTTTTGTCAAATTTTACAACCTGTAGGCCTACATGTAGATACACGCATTTCTTCCTTCACAAGTAACAATAGCATTTATCTGATATTTTGACTAATGATACACTTGGCACTGGAGTTTCAAATTCTTAAACAATTTACAGACTGTAGAAGACATATTTACATGTAGTGTACATTTTGTGTATGTTACCGAACTTATGTAGCCAACATTTACATTGCGACATCCTACGATATAGTAGCCATTTTGCAATGATCTAACCATGTTAAGATTAAAAACTTGTTACCTACAAATAAAAAACGCACACATCCTTTGAACGTTGGCTGAAGCACAGGTAACAAAGGTCTGCGTAAACATGCAGTCTTGAATTAGACTAAAATGGTATATTCGTCGCGCGTTCTTATTTTGGCGAAGAAGGATGATAACAGGGAAACTGTTTCCTACCACCACTACAACCTGCATTAATAGTAGCAGTAGCAGCAGGTAGTAGTAATAATAGTAGCAGTAGCAGTACGTAGTAGTAGTAGTAGTAGTAGTAGTAGTAGTAGTAGTAGTAGTAGTAGTAGTAATTGTAGCAGTAGCAGTAACTAGTAGTAGTTGTAGTAGCAGCAGCAGCAGCAGCAGCAGCAACAGTAGTAGTAGTAGTAGTAGTAGTAGTAGTAGTAGTAGTAGTAGTAGTAGTAGTAGCAGTAGTAGTAGTAGTAGTAGTAGTAGTAGTAGTAGTAGTAGATCGGAAGAG
>JAAUYG010149380.1_pt1 | contig 11945 bp, 12 predicted proteins | sample 7278091 | NCBI WGS metagenome assembly JAAUYG01 (sample SAMN14350201, study PRJNA611818) | marine sediment metagenome | isolation source: surface marine sediment (0.6m) | place: French Polynesia: Moorea | collected 2018-08 | reverse complement strand
ATCACCTGTTTGTTCCTCCCTCCAGTGGCTCCAAATCGTCCCGTTCCTCCCTCTGCATCAATCGTTTGTGTTTCCCTCCCACGGCCCCAAACCGTCCTATTCCTACCTCAGCCTGACCCGTTTTGTTCCCCCTTCCCACAATTCCAAACCGTCCTGTTCCTCCCTCAGCCTGACCCGTTTCGTTCCCCCTTCCCACGGTTCCAAACCGTCCTGTTCCTCCCTCAGCATCACCTGTTTGTTCCTCCCTCCAGTGGCTCCAAATCGTCCCGTTCCTCCCTCTGCATCAATCGTTTGTTTTTCCCTCCCACGGCCCCAAACCGTCCTATTCCTACCACAGCCTGACCCGTTTTTTTCCCCCTTCCCACAATTCCAAACCGTCGTGTTCCTCCCTCGGCCTGACCCGTTTTGTTCCCCCTTCCCACGGTTCCAAACCGCCCTGTTCCTCCCTCAGTATCACCCGTTTTGTTCCTCCCTCCAGTGGTTCCAAACTGTCCTGTTCCTCCCTCAGCATCACCCGTTTGTTCTTTCCTCCAGTGGCGCCAAATCGCCCCATTCTCCACCATCACTGGTTTGTTCCTCCCTTCCACGGCTTCATCCTACCTCAGCCAGACCCGTTTTATTTGTCTCTCCCACGGCTCAGAACCATTGTTGTCCTCCCTCCTCTCCACCTCCAACCTCTGTTTACCTCTCCGCATATGGTTTCTATCCTCTTCTAAACTGTTACCACTTCTCAGTGCCTTTTGGTTACTTCTGTACTTTTACCCTTCTCTCCATGGATCCTCACCATTCTGTCCATGTCGACATCTTCTTTCTGCGGTTCACAATCCACTTTGTAGTGCCTACCCCTTATCCGTATTTTCCACTCTGTTGCAGTTCTATCCTTCGCCTCTTCCAGTTCGCAAGACTTCCACCCCGTTCTGCACTCTCGTCTTCTTACGCCTTCCACTCTGTTCTATCCTCCTCGTCCCACCCGCGCGATTACAGTGGAATCTCGTTTTGAGACTACCAAGAAATAAGACAACTGTACCAGAAATAAGATCACCTACTAGATGATCAAAAGCTATACAACAGTGTTATCTTTAGATTAAGTACGCTATCTCAGGATTAAGATCAGTTTGGCCTCAACTATGGGTGGTCTTAACTACGGGATTCCACTGTATCCCACACAGTTCGATTGAAGTCGCATCTTGTTCTCTTTATTTATCGTCTAGGCCACGCACCTCTGCACTCATACCGCTCCCTGCTTTCCCAGTTCTTACCGAATTTGGACCATCAGGGCTGATGGAATCTTGCATTGTTTTATGCCCGCCTCTTCCCTTTGCAGGTTCGGGAATCTTTATATCCCCCTCTGGCCTCAGCGAAGGAGCAGGCAGTGTTGGTCTCAGCCTCATCCTGTGGTTTATCTGTGGACTGATCTCCACTTTCGGTTAGTAAACTACGTGTGCCTCCAGCTTGAAAAAGCATGACGTAAAGGGCTGATCAGATGCGAGGGCATGAATAATAAGAATTTGACACGTGTCATATTGTTGGCCGTAGAATAGTCAAGACTGAACAGTATGTGATATCGTTTCATACTTTCATCAAGATGATCCACAGAGCTACAGAATAAGAATGTACGAATTGCGGCACTTTAGGAAACAATATACCAAAAAGGAGATAATGTAATTTCATTTGTTTTATTTGTAACTCGGATGCTGTCGTTGTGTGAACGCAAAACATGGATATCTTAGTTTATATCAAGCTCATTCTCTGGTTCGTTTCAGGAGCTTTAGTATATGCTGAATTGGGAACGTTTATCAAAGAATCCGGTGGAGAATGGCCGTACCTTAAGACGGCATTCGGGCCAATTCCAGCCTTTCTGTTTTCCTGGATGAGCATATTATTAATGAGACCATCGAGTGTTTCCATCATATCCCTAACGTGTGCTGAATACATACTGGGTCCGGTTTTCGAGGATGGCTGTGGACCAGCACCCGTCATCTACAACAAACTGACGGCTATAGCTATTATCCGTATGTTGTTGCCTGCCAGATGTGAGAGAAAGAAACAGAGACAGAGACATTTGATGTTAATAACGAAGGGACGTGAACGCATAATTGCCAAATAGAAAAACCTAACTGAAGTAGAAGATAAATAATTAACATGCACAATGCGTAAATGCAGATAAGAATATGTTTTCTTGTTTCTTTCCTTTGACCAGTAATTCTGGCCGCTATCAATGCCACAAGTGTCAAAGGTGCAGCCTATATCCAGGTCATCACCACAGTCGCCAAGCTGCTGGCACTTGTTATCATCATAATCGGCGGCATAGTACGGATGGTGCAGGGTAGGAACTTATAGCTAAGGGAGTCATCACCTATTCAGAAGTTTCGGCTGGGATAAATACCAAACTTCTTATTTTCTCTTCGTGAATTTAAATCTTATACAATCTTTTTACAAAAATTAGGAATAAATTAATAAGTTTCTTTCACACAACTGATGGTGCCCCATAATTAAGTTCACAACCCCCCTATAGATACATATATGTATGTGCTATCCAGGATACACCGATGTGCTGGCCACAGGATTTCAAGATACCAACAATGCCGTGGGTCCTATAACGCTAGGACTGTACAGCGGGATGTGGGCCTATGACGGCTGGTAAGATAATGCTCACATAGTATTTACTTATCCCTCTCGGTGATATTAATGTTCCGAAAAATAAAATGTGTTTTGCTACCATCGGCATTTATACGGACGAAAACAGTCCTGGCAAAAAGTGTAAATGGATGGCAAAAGTGTAAATCGATCCATTTACCTTCTTTGGTCCAACTAAAAACTATGGCAAGATATGTAAATGCATACACTACGTCGTTGTACATAATTTATTTTATTTTCTCACTGTAGGAACAATTTGAACTATGCCACAGAGGAGATGATTAATCCTAACAAGTAAGTGACCCTAACCAAAGTCTGTCAATATAAACACATGTGCCTTGTTTAGACACTCAAAACAAGAAATTCAGAACCCATTATCACATGCCTGCTTTCGCAACTTCTTAATAAACACAAATGTTCGCACGACATTAGGATTATGTTGAATTTATATTATAACAGCCAAGTTGGTCTGCAACCTATGTAGCACTAGCAGCCACCAGAATTAACACGACAGTCGCCAAGCAGTTAGTATTCGGATAAGGGTTGATGCTAATTTAGCAATGGCGTAGTCGTAAAGGTGTAAATTAGCATCCTGGGATTAGCATCAACCCATTTGGCGTATACTAGTAACCTGTGCACGCTCAATTTTGAGAATTGAGCCTAACCAGGTTACTAGTACATGAGTATACGCCAAATCTGTCATTTCGAGATACATATGCCCATCAACATAAAAGATCAAGTGGCGTGTCACTGGGCAGGTATGGCGGCTCCAGTTCATCTTTGTATGATATCTTATATATCAATATCTTAAGGTTTTACTTCGTAAGATCTTGTACAGTACAGTTATAACCTATAGTAAGCTTAAGTAAATTGCTATTCTTCGAAAAATATATAGCACTACTACTACTACTACTACTACTACTACTACTACTACTACTACTACTACTACTACTACTACTACTACTACTACTACTTCTACTACTACTTCCTTTACAATCATTTATGTTGTCTTGTGTTCTTTTCTTTCATTATCTTTTATATTCTTTCATTCTTCTTTCTTCCCTTCTTGTTCTATTCCGCATAAGCAATATACACAAGTATATGTTATTAGTCTTTCATTTCCTGCTGTCTAGAAACTTACCCCGAGCTATCTGGCTGTCTATGCCCATGGTTACCATACTGTACCTGCTGGTGAACGTGTCCTACTTCACTGTTATGTCCGTGGAGGAATTGATCGACTCCCCAGCTGTGGCTCTGGTATGTGCTGCCTCAGTCTGTACATTAATTAGTAGTAATAGCAGTAGTAGCAGTAGCAGCAGAGGCAGTAGTAGAGGTGGTAGTAGTAGTAGTAGTAGTAGTAGTAGTAGTAGTAGTAGTAGTAGTAGTAGTAGTAGTAGTAGTAGTAGTAGTAGTAGTAGCAGCAGTAGTGGTAGTAGTAGCAGCAGCAGCAGCAGCAGCAGTAGTAGTAGTAGTAGTAGATTTATTTTGAAGCATATAGAACATGGTAATATAATTTATGTCCGAGCAACATCCAGAACACATGGATTGGGCAATGGTCAAGAGTCCGTTTATTAGACAATTGTACCAGAAAATCGAATGATACGGTGTTGGTATAAGTAACCCTATATGATAAATCCCAGTTTATCCTATTGTGATTGGAAATTGTATAATCTTCCAATGCCTTCTCCATACGCGTCAGGTGCTTTCAGTTGTTATCTTTGAAGGTCACCATTTTCTGTTTTGTCCCCACAGCTCCGGCCCAGACAGCCACAGCCCAACAGCAGCCAAACAGCATCTACAACAATATGGCATATAACCCTGATGATAACCGGCCCGGAGGAACGTGATCAAAGCTTGTCCCTCAAAAACGCTTTATTGGATCTCTCGTGCTTGAACGCGGACATCGTCTAGTAATTATTATAACCCACCTAATGTACGTGTAGGATTATTAATATAAAAAAGCATTACCATCCCTCCAGAATACGGCAAGTGTTGTTGCAGTGCAGCAAGCTTTAACATTTCCGAGGTGCTGCCTCCATCGCCTGATATCAAAAAGGAGGTGATATTCGCTAAGCTTTAAACAAATATGGTAATATATTGCGTATTTCTTTCTTGTACATTTCGTTGCTTTACATGTATATCCATGAGTGTTGTCAACGGTTCACGGACAATAACACACTGCTGATAGTGAGACCGGATAAAAGATGATATCGTGAAAGAAAAACAGACTATCGTCCCAGGTTTGAACCAAGGGGCACGGAAGCTGTATACCGAACACTTGGTACTATACATTTCTGTGATATTTGGCTGGCATTTTACGTTAATATAGTTCTTTGTTGAAGGCGAATAATTGGCACTAATTTTGAGCATGTTGGAGTTTGAACCAATGTACAATGAAACCTCAATGCGGCCCATTATGACCACATCAGAATAAAGACCTAAAGACCTCAACTCATCAACAGTCCTAAAACGATATACTTTAAATTTTAGAAATGTAGTCTTAAAAAAGACCACGTCCTGCGGGTTGTACCATTCCCGAGGCTCTACAGCACAAATGAATTACAATTCAATTACTCCTTTTTTGTTAAAAGCATTACGCGTCGTTGCGTTGTGGTAGACGTAACACAAGCATGCTTTATGTTTACTGCATATTTTGTCTCTATTTTTGAACAGTTCTGCCAAAAAGTAGCCACCATGGGTTTTTAAACAAATTTCGAGCCATGCAAGAAAGTCCGGCTAATAGCGCGCGTAGGAATATCTTTTAGAATTATCTGTTTTAGAAAACTACCAACACCGGAAGGCATACAGACACCACCACTATTCATGTTTTAATAAACGTATATAAGAATTTTGGCCTTCGCTGCAACTCAACATGTTACAGATTTGCTGGAATACTGAATTCATGTTAGGCTACATACACATAAATTAATTCTGTTATAAAAAAAATGTTCGTCCAGAAACAAATATCATCAACCATAGTAATATATAATTATATATTTGGGAATAGATTTTGGTTTATGGAAAATCCCAGTGCTCTATAAGTAGAGCTACTACTCACATTGGAAGTAGCTGTGCTTGCGACAGCGTTAAAAAGTCGTCAAACTTGTATCGACCAATCAGAAGCCATTGCGTCCAGCCGGATGGCGTCAATCATATTACTGTTTAGCGATGTCGTCACTATGAAGACGATGTGGCTATTTGTGGCGAATCTAGACATAGTATGAAACAAACGCATTATAGTTTGCTCTTGTCACCTTTATTACAGAATACATAACGACAGAATCGTAGTGTGTTTTGCAATTTTACCCTTACACAAGGTATAGAAAAGTGACATGAAAATTCAACAGTGGGTACTCCATTGCTTTTCCGTGTAAGAAAGGTGACGTAATGATAAAGGGGTCTAATGGCAAACGACACCGAGGCTCGCGTGGAAGGCCATAATGGGGAAACCAGACGTAGGATTACTCGTATGGCGGATTAATAGAGGCAACAATTAAGCAAACATGCTATGAAACCGCCTTAAGAAACACATGTAGGAATATATTTCATGGAATAAATGCGGTAATTTAATAGCAAGCAATATCCAAGAGGATAAAGTACTAACATCTATACCGCTCACAACGTTGTTCCATAAGGTGAACTGGCGAACAGAACAATTTGGACTATATCACTGTGTTGCCTCAATAAAATAATTTATGTAAAGTTCGCCTGTAAAGGTAAACAGGGATATCAGAAAAAAAAACTCCACACCTGGGATGAAATCTAAATGCACTATAGGACAGGAAGGTAGAGATAATCCATCTCCGACCTGTAAGAAAATGTGGCGTATAGAGCTGTTATATGGAAGAAACCCGTCTCTAGACGTATAGGGAAGTGTACTGTGTGTTAAAAAACTGCTATCTAGAGATAATCCATCTTTAGGTCTGAAGCAAGGATAACAAAAATCCCAGAATCTGCACAGGTATGATATCTTTCTGCCACCCTTCCTCTTCACGGGCCGGGGGTGGATAGGTGTTAGGCTTATGTTTAACAGCCATGTGGATACTACATGTAGCTATGGAGGTGGGGTGACTAAACTTACTTGTGAAATTTCAAGGCCAAATACCCTTGGTTAGACACGGAGTAAAGTTAAAAACTATATACTACTAACGCGTGAGGCACAAAGGCACTCCATATATATTGTCATTTGGTGTTACAGACCATTTTGAAAAAAAAGTGCACCGAATCACCCCAAAGTGATTTTGAGCACTACAAGTTCAAAGGTATCCCATATATGTATTACTAACGTCCCGGAGTCCCAAATGTCACCTCATTTTCCTCTACGACCAACCGTTTTCGAGATGCAAAGTTACCGATAATCGGAAACGCACCACATGACCTCAAAATGACATTAAACACAGTCAGAACTACCTTGCATACACTAAAGTACTTACCCTCAAGGCTTAAAGTTTGGTCCGTTTCGCTGTACGGCCAGCTGTTGACAATATCGGAATAATTGGAAATGCACCGAATGACCTCAGACTGACTTTGAAATCTTAACAGTCAAAAGTACCTTATATACACTAAGTATCTATCCCCGAGGCCCAAATTTGGGTTAGTTTTCTCTACGACCCGCCGTTTTCGAGATACAAGGTTGTCGAAAAAAAATCGGAAATGCACTGAATTACCTCAAAATGACATTGAACACTTAACAGTCAAAGGTACCTTGCATACACTAAGTACTTACCGCGAGGACCAATTTGGGTCTGTTTCGGTCTAAGGCCAGCCGCTTTCTAGATACAAGGTTGTCGGAAAAATCGGAAATACAACGATTGACATCAGACTAACACTGAACACATAACGATAAAAAGTACTTAGTCCTCAGGCCCAAATGTTGGTCCTTTTTGCTCTACGGAAATCCCTTTTTAAGATATCGTATATTTTATACTTACCCATTGACTATCATGTTGAATGACAGAAAGAGCCAGAAAATTTGCCAAAAATTCAGAATTTTATATTTCACTACTCTCTTAACAATTTTGGTAGAGACCCACCTCAGGCGTAAGTATTTTGAACAGCAAATCTGGTGTGTACTGTCAGAGGAGATGTCGTTTAAAACCTTACTCCCATGTGGTTCCATGTTAGCGAAAACAAACAAACAAAAAAAAAAAAAAAATGCCAAAAATCCAAAGTTTGAATTTTCACAATTTTTTGAACAACTTTGGTAGAGACCCTTCCTAGGAGTATTAATGATTTTTGTAAATGAATCTGATGTGTACATTCAGAGGGGATGTCGTATGGAACTTTTACTCCCATATGCCCCCATGTTAACGAAAGCGGAAAAAAGCGTTAGAATATTAAAAAATTAAAACTTGAAAAAACCAAAAAAAGTGTCTGGAGATATGGTGGATAGGTACCTTTCACTCAAATTTGATGTCAATCCACTTGTTGGTTTCCGAGAAGACGATGTCTACGGACAGACGGACGACGGAAGGACAGACGGACGACTGACGCCCGCGCCATGACAGTAGCTCTGCTGTGCAGTAGCACAAAGCAGAGCTAACAAAAACGGCAGTGGCTTATGACATCTGGTTCCTCTACCATCCCATTTCCAAGGTTGAAAATAGATGACATGTTGCTACGGATTACCCGAAAACAGTCTAACCCAATTAACCACACACTTGGGTAGATAACCTTATCAATGTCTTCAGTACTTTAGATCTAATGTCATGATAAGCTGCGATGGACTATGACACTTGCGCCTGAGGATTGATAATAAGCAAAGGACCAATATTACAATAAACAAGATAAAAAACAGATCCTGTTTGACCATACGCAGTATAAATCGAATCTTCTTGTGTACATTCTTTACATATAAACTGATCTGTCACAATTTAAAAAAGCCATCATTGCGCGGAATATACTAAAGTGACATCTGGGTTTTTGACATAGTGAATATCTGGGCGACAAGGATTAACATGAAAGGAGTTCTCGCACTGGTATTGCTGCTGACGCTAGTCCACGTAAGTGCCTCGTGATAATGCTTTGTGGTAACCGCCATTGCTAACTGTTCCACTGTGTGCAGTAACTGATGACTCATGCCTTTCCTCATAAATGATTGCATGTGGTCTTCAGGAAAAAAAACATTTTGATATTACATTTTTGGTTAAATAATCAGGCAGATGACCATGCTATGCTTGACAATTTTCGATATTGTCCTTTAGAAGGTCTTTTTGTAGGCACATGTATAACCTACAGATCCTAACATTTATCCGTCATAGACTGCTTGAAATGGTTTCTCACATCCCTACCGCTCGCCATTGAGTTAAAATTTTGTACCCGCCACTTCCTCCCTGGAACTAGGACGATATTTCTCAAAATCGAATCATTTCTTCAGATACAAGACTTGAAGCGATAAATGATCTTGCTTAGTCAAGCGTGTTTTGAAATATTTGTTCACACACAGATACTTCCACAAAGTAACAACAATTCGCTTTGATATATGAATGACATTGGACTTGACTTTTCCTGGTCACTCAAGGTCAAATTAAATTGTATACTTCGATTCCCCATATATGATTTCCTTTTAGTGTTAATTGCATCATATGGCCTGAGTTGAGTACGACAAAAAGCCTACAAAATCTGAGTGACCTTTAACCTCTCGAGGTTACTCAAGGTCAAATCTAATGGTGCGGTTGTTTTTCATGAGACTTCCTATTAGTTCCTATTAATAGTTCCCTAACTATTAATAGTAACTATTAAACCATTCACATGATTTAAATAGGGAACTATTAATAGTTCCCTAACTATTAATAATAACTATTAAACCATTCACATGATTTAAAGCGATAAATTTTACAGACCCTGAATCTTACATTTCAAGGAAGGACACTCAATGTTTAATCTAATGGTACCATTAGACTCCCCGTATATGGCCTCTTATCAATGTGTAATAATGATGTGTGTAATAAATCGGCGACTTTACGAAACCTGGGGTCAAAAAATGCGGAATATGACCTTTCATTGTCACTCAAGGTCAACTACAATGGTTCAGTTGAACTACCTATACATGATTTCCTGTTAGTATCCATATGTCTGTCACTCACTGTTTAGCTGCTATATGGGTAAAATTATTTGCCCCTCGCAAACTTGGCCCAATATATACGAGACATACACAGAAACGCCATGCAGTAACATGGTTGAGGGTGGGGTAGATGGAGGGAGGTGGTGATGACAATGCATATACATGTAGTACTACTTCAGTAATAGACTATGGATATTTACAAATCAATCATGTAAATGTGTATTAATTGTTGCTGTTGTTAGGGTAGCTATACCCTTTGCTACAAAATTATTTGTAATATATTGCAGAATGCCCAGGCCTACTGCTACGCTTACTGCGTTTATACACTATGGTATTTCTGGTAAGTACACCTCTGGCATTGTCATAAATTAAAGGATATATAGACAACATGTACAATGTGTGCGTGCACTTGTCAACTGTCAGTGCCGGTGGTGAAGTGTGTACATGTTTGGAATAAATCTTCTGTAAACCGGCTTCTGAGACTTGAGTGTAATTTGATTGGAAGCAGACGTTAGAATTGTAATCAACACACACAAAAGATGTTGAGTTTTTTTCAGGAACACGAGGAACTGTTTTGTTCCCTCAGAGCCATAGTACTAACACTGTTATTGAAGTTCAAATGCGTTTTACCAGATTAATACAATGCAGCAAGACCCTGGCTGTTCAGAAGCGACGTTAACTAAACCAATTCACTCCCTCACTCACAATGTACCATACCCTTCTTTTCAAATTATAGTGTACTACTATGTACGTACGTACTGTGACCATAGACAGTTACGCATGTAGGGCTACGTGATAGCCAAAGGAGGAAGATGGCATGATAATCGCCATTGTGCGTTATTCCCAATGGCTTTCACGAAAAAAAAATGTGAAAAAAAATTCACGCTCTACGGGAAGTACGTTTATCATACACATGGCTATAGGTGTGTTTATTATACACATTCCAAGAATGTTACATCGTACGAAGACACCAGGTCCTTTAGTTGACTAACAGTGTCTAGATGACAGTTCATTTCATGACAGGAAATTTTCCCTGTAGGGGTCTTGACGTCAGTAGTGGTTAGGAGTCACAGAAATTTGAGTTGGGTATACATTACTTTAACTAAGTAAATTGCATAACATTTTTGGGGTTGAAAAATGATTTTTGAAAGAAAAAAGCATGGCATATTAGCCCAGGCCTTTGACATCCATAAGTTGACTATTCAAGTACCTGCCTGACGCCAAATTATAATGTTAGCCTCTTTAAAAAGACCGCTAACGTACATGTATATTGACGTACAATCAAGCCTTTGTTAAAGGGAGGAGGGGTATATGTGCTCAACATTCAACACAAGTAGATTAAATAAATTAACAGTAGAAATACCAGCATTTGGAGAATAGTATTTTTGTGAAAATCGGCAAGTGCACTGAATGTCCTATAAGGCAACCTTCATACATTTGTATATCCAAGACCAACACTACAGCATATGTACTATAAATAAATCCTTATGGCCAAACATTGTGCCTATTCACTCTATGATCACTCTTCGAGATTAATTGTGTTTCATCCTTCGGCTTCATATGGTATTAGAGTACACTTAACTTTTCATCATAAAATTCTGCAAGATTAAAATCTTCACAATTCCTGGCAGTAATTTTATGTGAACCCGCACAGAGAACCGTCAAGAAAAATTTCAAAGGAAAAAGCCAACAGCTGTTAGAGAAAAAGTCATTTCGAAAAAAGAATGTAGGGTGCACTGAATGAACCCATAAGCATCAAAGGTCCAAGGTCAGAGTACCTCTTATATACTGCATATGTAAGCCCGTGATCCAACACGTCAGCCGCTTCGATCTACGAATTCTTATACAGAAAAGTTTGGTTGGCCATGCCCATATTATGTTACACCGGTAAATTTAAAACATTCGAAAACAAAAGAAACGAAACACGCCAAAATCAAAATTTCAAAAAGTCAACAAACAAACAAACAAACAAAAAAGCAACAATATTTTTATGGAAACTATTTGAAATTTGTTTTATTAAAAACACTAACTTGGGGAAAGTAGCATTTTGAAAATTTCCCTCCTATTTGATTCCATGTCTCCAAATCGTCAAAAAGCGGATGATGAAAGTTAAAAACAAATCTTTGACAGTGCTTCAGTATGGGGGGGGGGGGGGGGGGGGTGGTATAATAGGTAGTAGGCCCCAAAAAAAGTCGGAAAAAAATAAAAAAAGTTGAAGAGTAGTTTTTTTTTTTTATTTTTATCT
>JAAUYG010005481.1_pt1 | contig 11945 bp, 5 predicted proteins | sample 7278091 | NCBI WGS metagenome assembly JAAUYG01 (sample SAMN14350201, study PRJNA611818) | marine sediment metagenome | isolation source: surface marine sediment (0.6m) | place: French Polynesia: Moorea | collected 2018-08 | reverse complement strand
GGGGCCGGGCCCCCCCCCCCCCCCCCCCCCAGGGATATATGTTATAGTAGAATCTCAAGAAACATTAAATTTTGAATTAAAGTATGTGTATGTTAAAAGCTACTGGTACATCATAATATTGGGAATTTGATTAATATTGAATCTGTCACTGTGACTTTAGTCGACATGAAACCAATACAATAAATTCCGCAGTGAAAGAGTTGAGGTAAGATCTGCTCAGTGTTTATTAAATTTCCCATCAGAATACTATATTTAATATTAATAGTGGAGGGTTGCTCATAGCTCTAAATTTTGTATAGTGTATTAAAACCATGAAATTTATTTTTACAGATTATTAATATAGTAAAAGGAATTATTTTAGAATTACTAAAGTTGTGAGATGACTGGTAGTCCGGTACACTACTAAAAGTTGTCCACGTAGAGCAACATGCTGCTAACCACACATTTCTCTAGCAGATTCACTCCCAAGGAACAGTCATTATAACCCGGGCAGTCTAGCAGCTTTGCTAATATAAATCTGTGGAAACAAGACTGAATGAACTGTGTACAGGACTGTCTGTCTGAGTATTGTCTGCCTCCGCCTGGCCTAGTCTACTTCTGACCTTGTGGTGGTATGAATATTTCACAGAATTTAGAAGCAAAAATTTCTTGGGTCTTCTTCCATCCCTCCATCCATTCCACCCACCCCAGGAAAATCTCTTGGCTGTGGGTTTCTTGCGCTAGCCCCCAGTTTGATATATACACTGTGGAAGGCTGGAGCCATGCAGTCGGACTTGCTTCTGGATAGCATCTGGCCACTGACGTAGTTGACTCCCCCTCTCTACTCTGGATTGAGGTGAGCCAGTGCTGCTGCCAGCTGGCTTACAGCCAGGCTGCTGTATTCCATGGAAATTGCCTCTCTTCAGGTGTCACTGATAATGTTGACCTGCCGCCATGCCTGTGGGCTTTGCGGTTTCTGTCCTGCCCACTTTATCCTTGGAGAAGGGAGAGTCTCCGGGATTTAGTACCACATGAGGTCACTGGGTGCCTGCCTTACCCGGACTTATGGAATGGCCGATTCCCAGACTGAACACCTGCACTTTGCACCTAAAATAAATTGCCCACAAGCTGGCCAGATATTTGGGTAGCTGGTGATGTTCTTGGTTCCCCAAGTCAAGTTTTCTTTTTTCTTTTTCTTTTTTTTTTGTCTGGATTCAATATGTCTTAGCAATTCCACTGTATGAAAACAATTACTTGAACCCATTTGCACATCTACAGACTACAGTACTGGTGAATATAACTTGTTACTGGTCCGATACCAGTACCAGTATTATAGTTTCCTGGCAATGTAACAAATGTGAATTTCTGTGTTGGAAATTAATAAGTATGTATCCGTGTTCAGCTGTTTCATGTAGGCAAGCTGTACCACAGATAAATATAAGGTTTGAAGCCTGCCAAGTCATTGTGGCTCCTTTCTGTGAGTCTGTAAGTGCATGTTGATGATTTGAACCAAATGTACAAACGTCTAACAGATGGAATGAAAGATATGGGGTAGTAGGTTAACCTGCATGCATATTGAGCGAAGGTTGAAAAATGCTACATGTAGTTGACAGTGTTAATGACACTATGTGGTATAGTAGTCTTGTTATACCATTTATTGCGATTCCGTTACGATCCATGCAATGGTCTGATCTGTATAATGATGGGTGTTTCTTTCTGGCTGCAGGAAACCTGTGACTGTCCCGCTGGCCTTGATGGATGCTAATGTCATCAGGACACCCAGAAAGATTAGCCAGGATGCTGCGGCACGCTACGCGCAACCCTCCGTACCTCCGGTGCCAGTACACCAACCCATCATCCAACCCAACAGTGTGGTGCCACCACCACGGCCGCAGAGACTCCCGCCCTCACGGCCCGTCCCTCCACCATCCATACGGGATCTAACTCCAATTATAACACTGGAGCAGGGTCGGCCAGGTCCGCGGCAGCGGAATGAGTATGTTGACACCCCACAGGTGGCGCCGGCACGTCCGCCGCCACCACGGAATACACACTCACCAAAGACCAAACCCGATTTGGTGATAACGTCACAGCCCCAGCCGGCACTGAAAAAGGACCCCCCTTCATCATCATCAACGCAAGGCGGGGAGGAAGAAAACCATGGCCCAGCATGTCAGGACTCCATAATCTGCTCCCAGTGTGGCAGATGTCGCTGCGATGCATGTACGCAACCTAGAGAACTGCCTCGCCGGTGGTTGTGTGACAACAAGTGCGAGTGCAGCGCCCAGCGCTGTGTGGATGTCACATCGTGTTTGTGTTGCGTACAGGCGGTGTTTTACCACTGCTTCAAGGATATGGACGATGAAGAAATGGCAGCGACCGATGATCCATGTGCGTGCTGCGATCGACCACACTGTTGCAAACGGTGGATATGCCTCGGCATTATGGCGTTATGTTTGCCCTGCTTATGTTGCTACTGGCCGCTGAGGTGTGGACTCAGCCTCTGTACCTCATGTTACAACCGCTGTAGTCATCGGGGTTGCCGCTGCCGGCGAGATAAACTGCCGGGCAGTAAACGACTTCTTATAGATTCAGAAAGTTCCAGCACGTAGTGGCCATAGCCCATCTCCAGTCATTGTTTTGTTGTTTATTTCTGTTTGTTAAAAGGTATAAGTTATACATGAACATGCTTGTAGAAGATGGATACTGTTGTATGGGGAATCTCCGTACACACACTATATATATTATATATATATATATGATTCTATAAATAGTAAATAGCGATAAACAAGGAGAGCTTTCATTGTGGTGACAGTACATTATTTCAAAACTTGACGCAAAATTTGAAGTTTGCTGCTATGGCCTAAACCAACTACAACTGGCATGAAATCACTTGATCTCCTGTGGGATACACATTAATCCATTTGGACCTGGTATTAAAATGAATCTTGTGATCATTTATGCTTCACATTAGGAGACTTAATGTACCTGTACATACTTGACTTTATTCACTTGCATTTGAAAACCAAAGCACGTCTTCACTTGATGGAATTTATTGAATGGGGGTTCAATGAAGAACAGAGTGGGTAGTCTGAGGTAATACATGTAGTAGTCTGGTTTGGTACTCTATACTGGTTGTGTAAAAAAAAAAACAATACCGAAAAATTGTAAGACGCTGTGTACTCACCGGATGGATTTATAGGACAGAAAAAAGGCGTACCAAGGTGTAATAAAACTATACAATATTACTTGAAAGATATACCCCCGGTACATGTATAATTTGTTGTTATAGCTACAAAAAACTTTGTGATATATAATATAAATGTGGATGTGTGTGTTGGTGGAAAACTGGTGGTGTTTTGAAATAAAAAAAAAAACATCAAGTAGGTCAGGCATCCAGTATAGTATTATTGTTATATATTAAGTGCTAGACTTGGGTATCCTGTATTCCTGTTGTCCTTCATTACTTACTATGTGCTTGTAATTTGATAGCAACCAGGTCATGTCATGTCACAGGATCAGCTACAAGTAGGTTAATTGGTTAATGAATGGTACAGTGAAAACGATTGTGGCTATATATCTACGAGAAAGATGTGCTTAGGTGCTGTTCAAATACTACTTGAATCAGATAGATTTGAGTGGCTTAAAATAGTTGTGGAGCAAGGCCAGTAAATGTTATATATGGCTAATGTAGGATATTGCTGTTATAAAATGTATAGTTTTAAGAGGGGCGTATCAAAAAGACAACTTGTAGTTAATTATACAGTCCGTAATTGATTCTTGGTATTTGGCAATAAAGCATGCACACAAAGTTTGAATTTTAATATTGCTATCCTGGTAGTCTTCTTCAGAAAATATATATACATGTAAGATATGGGTGCATCGACATGAATTTAACAAACTTATAGGAGAGTTTATCCTGAAGCTAAGGCTTTGTTAAGAAATTTATGATAATGCTTTTTCTTTGCAATTCTTGAGATGTTTCTTCCATAGTAATAATTAGATAATGGTGGATACTTTTTCAGGCAGTAAAATCAACTTTTCAGTTTGTGCATCCTTGCTCATACATACTGGAATTACTTTTTTCACTATCCAAAATTGAGCTGAGTGGAGCTTTATCGCCTTTTTAGCTTCAATCAAATTTCCATTTACCTTTATGCCAAATTATTTGACAGAGATAGGGACAAATTTTTGTTATGTGATAGAGCATATCTGTGCATGCTGCATACATGTACATATAACTGTATATATAATATATACAACTTCAAAATCATGTGTGTACCACACAGGTAGAAGTCTTTGATAGTTCTAGGTTGAATCAGACTTTTTTTTCTGTTTGTACAGAGCAGTGAGTAAGTATCCAATCATAGACCCATTGAAATGGTGTCTAAATCATGTGCAAAGTATCAAGTTACAAGCCATGTTTAGCTTTAACGGCAGTTATCCACCTCATTTCCCATGCACTGCCTGGCCCAGCTGAGCAAGCCATCTCTTTGCATAGGAAAAATAACCTGAACATCCATTCAATTTCATTTTGCTGCAGAAATGCACTAACTGTGAATCTGACAGTCTGCCCGAAATTTCTGCAGTACTTCCAAGCTCTTCGAAAGAAGGTTCTTTCCAACCTAAAAGAAAAGAAAGCTTGTTCTGTGGGTGGCATCTGCAACTGATTTTGAACCCCTTTCTGCTTATTATGCTTAAATAAATAAAAAATGTACCCTTCCTGTATGTATGGCCCATAAATAGTTCACAGATAGTTGTGGTGTCTGCTACTATGCTTAATACTGAAGATAATCAGAAGTTTTTAAGTGTTGAGCCCATTCAAGTCCACCCGAGAGTTTATATCTTTATATTCTCACAGTTTCTTTCTAGTGACCTCTGCCCTTTATATGATGTCCATGCACCTCAACCAGACTGTACCTGCCATAACCCATTACCTCATAAATTATTTTGAACTCTGTAAACGACAAATTAAAGTGGTTAATTTAATATATTGGTGTAAATTAAACACACCATTAATATTAAAACCAATTACCATGCGGTTGGTATAGGGGGCATTTTAATGTGGAAAACAAGAATTATAGGTCTTCTGGACCGTGTTCCTCTTTCAAGAACATTGGAAAGGTTTTCTCACATATTGTACAATATATAGGGAGGGAGAATCTCAATCAGATTAAACTGTATTCTGTCCAAAAATAGATTTAAATCTGATGGTAGCTGTCCTATGGGTCTCGGTTTGAGGGCTTTCACATACATGACCATATCTACCAGTAAGTTTCCCAATTGGGTTCGATAACATCTAAAATCTAACAGGCCTGCCCATCAAAAGGTGCCTGTTGGCCAAGTGCAAACAAGATGAATGTTCCATTTGCCTCGCTTGGTCGTTTCAATGTATGTCGTGGCAAAGCTGTACTCTACATATAGCACTACATGCTGTGACCAGTTACACTGTTGGGTTTTGATGTGATGTGAACTGTAGAGAAGGTGAATAGCCTGGTTCTGGTCTTCATGGGTTCCCCCAGTCTTTACCAAGAGCCATATGTTATGGCAGCCCCCTTCAGTGCAAGCTAGCCAGTGCTATGGCTGGTTGCTTCAGTCAACTGTGCCAGTATAAGAACAGCGCGACTGCCGCATACAAACGCTCCTGTCACCGGCCCCATTCATAGACGGCGCTTCAGAATTTGCTACAGTGTTGGGTAAATAGTAACACAAGCGGGACGCTAAAGCATTTTTGGCGGTTGGGGGGTGGAGAGGCCCTACATCCTGTTTCCTGTACTGTAGTTGGTAATCACAGCCTTTCTGTTACACTTACCCACATCAAATGCGGCACCATACTTTTATACAACAGATCTAGCATCATTCTGATTTTAAGCGTGCTGCCTAACTTTGCGGCCTACCCTTTCAGTTTTTCCAGCTATTAAATCATCTTCGCAGTCCTAGAGAAAAATGTTATAGCCATTTAACTGTACCCCACTAAGGTTCTATCAAATTTTTTACAGCATTACTATATTTTGCGCAGCATGGGTGCATAGTATAATATCATGAGGCGTATCTGGACTAAGGTACGTGAAATCTATTTCTATCTGCAATCCTTCCTTTCAAACAAAGGTGATCTTAGCTTGGGTCATTTTTCATGCAGGTTCTTTTCCATGTGCTCTATGTTTCCTAGTAAGTGAGCTTTAAATCAATGGGTGTATAAAATGGATTACATTGTACCTCCATTCTCAACATCAAACATGGCAGGAGATTAAAATCAGGAATTGCTGCTGTGATAATCTTCACGATGTCGTAATATATACTGGTACATCTTTAAAGCACACTTTTATCTGCATGCCTACTAGGCATATATCTCTCGAATGATTCTCCCCTACATACCACGTATCATAATGCCCAATGCTGGTTTGAACTAACGGATTGACAGTTTTCTTCACATCCACCTACCCTCCGTGTTCCATTAAAAGCAGTAAATCTCTTACGCAGCAACAGGGTATTATCATGTTTACTGATTGTCCGTGTACGACAGGTACCGGTAAATGTCTGCTCAAATCAAACTTCTTGTATAAAATATGCTTTTTGTAGTGTGGATATCTTACCAGATGCAGCCTGTGATTGGCGAAGATCGGACCCAAAATTAGTTAAATGCTTTACACTAACTAACCTTTATTTATGATGTGAGATTTCATGTACATTAAGCTGTGAAATAATAATGATAGTAGCTTCTTTTTGCAAGCTTCTCTTTCAAAACAGATTGCAACACAGTTTACTTCGGTAATAATACTGTGCTGCGGTTACCACTGGGAATATAACCAAACCGAATACAGCATTATTATTAATAGAATTTTAATCGGTTTAGAGGCATATATGCGTGTCTGCCAGAAGCTAATGCATTTATTCTTCATGAAGAATGTGAAAGTATAACCGCTTCCTGTGGGCTGTGTGGATAAAAGTTGGTTATACAAAAGATAGTAGTAATAGCACTGGCCAGGAGATTGTTGTCAAGAAAATGTCAGTACACTGCAGCCAAAAAGGAAACCGGTTATTTGCAGGTGGTTGGCTATCAAAATAGTAGGCATCCAGTAGTTCTATGCAGACGTATGCTAAGGGATGTCATATGTTGTACTCTCTTCGAGAGTGTATAATAACCCACATATATATATATATATATACATATACTATATACCGGTACATAAGAATTTGAGTGCTTAACTTTTACTCAATGGTTTGGTTCATACATAGGGATCTTACAGTGTATCTGTTCAGGATTAAATAGTGTGAAAGCAACTGTGGTTTGTTCTAGATTCCTGTGAAATGTACATATACCGGTATAAACATCTATACGTTTAAGGAACGTTAGAAGCCAGGTTGAAGTTTGTCCTGTGAACATAGACTTGATGTAAAATACATTTACTGGTAAAGTACACTTCCGATAAGACAGATTTCACAACATGATCTATTCAAAGTGATCTTTCTTAAATAAATATTGCCTGTACCTTATAACCAAGGAATCCATGAATAATCAGCGTTAGGTTATGGAGGTTCAGATTTTGGTAGGTGTTGGGCCCTGTTTTCTTCATAGTAGCTGTTGGGCCCAATCGGATAAACACCTTTTTTGACCCATACAAATTTATATAAAGCTAAACGTTTTGTGGTACATTTACCCGTATATATTTAGTAAATATCTTTGACTTTATTTAATGGCGTTGAACGTTGGGTGCGTTAAATACTTACCGGTAAGCATAAGGTATATCAGTTCCATTATAAGGCTATAGATATGCATGTTCAGCTATTAATTTGAAACACACCAGATTGGAAGATTTGCATTTGCATTAAACATAAAGAGAAGTTAAAATTTCACAAGTACGATCTAGGGTTTGGTATGTAAAATCCTACCAGTGGGATGTTGCCATAGATACTTGTGAATCTGACATTTATAGGTCAAATCCTGTTCTGTGATATATTTATTGGTACCGTGGTATTTCCCCTGGAGACCGGCAGACTGCACATAAGCAGAACCATTCTATACAATAGCAGCACATTTTATGCCAGAAGGTTTTTTGAAAATAATTACCGGTATTGATCTTGGTACATCGAGTTGGAATATATACAAAGTAGCTGTAAGACTTTATAAAAGCCAGAAAATCAGTTAAAAATAGATTACTATTTCTGCGAGCCAGTTGTTTTAATCGTAGAATATGGCACAAGCTAGTGCCAGTCTGCCTCCAAAAGTATTTCTGCATGTTAGCCTTGTTAGATGTAGACAAGAAAGGTGCTTGTGTATTTTTAAATGTGTATAGATACACATCTAGTTTGCTCAACAGCTGACCACCACCAATGGAGGGTTTCAGACGTAGTAGAGAGACAAAGAGGAGAGAAGTGATGACATGTGATTGAACAATTTTTGTGCATCGGAAAAGGCTTCAAGTTCCAGTTGTGCTGCTTTTTTGTGCAGTTGTGATAAACAACAAAAAAAAACAACATCAGAACGGCGTTGCCCTTCTTTGGTGGTTGGTTGTGGGGAATGCGATGGTGCCTCTCGCCGACTGAGGGCGGTGGCATGGAAAGTGTGCGTTTAGGTCTTGTTGAAATTCAGTTCATTGCCATGTTCCTTGTTCGTTTTACCTATTAAATGAACATAAATAGCAAAGTGTGATGATACTTATATTTGATGTTACATACTTGAAACTACTGTGTATATTGTAATAGTGTACAAAAAATCGATAGCGGTGCCAGTATGGCTTTATTTGTGTATGTAGCACAAGGTGTACAGTGTATGTATCGGGCATTCATACAGTAGGGTGTCCTCATACTGTTGTTTGTTAAACACAGACAAAAAATCAGCTTTAGAGCAAAGTTATATATAATATATTATATATATATATATGAGCTGTTTGCTGGTTGTATGTCTGTAAGGTCATGTGTAACAAGTACACATACAAGCATAAAAAGAAAAAAAAATGGCTACAGGTCTAGCATGCATTTACAACCACTTTTGTTGAATTTGCCAAGTGATTTGGAGGACAGTATTGTCATCCCAACTGTTCCAATTCTCTCTCTTTCTGGCTCTTTCTTCTACACTTACCCTGTTGGTTTCCTAATTATGTGAAAATGTTCGTTCCCGGCACAAAACAGATTCCTGTCATTCCTGGCAATCATCCTTTTTTTCTGGCTATCTTACTGCCCCGTTTGAGCAACTATTTTTCCTGTTTTTCAAACGTCGCTTTATGAAAATGCTATCTACTTAGCTACCCCAAAATAATTTGTTGACAAGACTGATGCAAGCCCATAGTCATTTCTATGTTGTGCTTTATTTTCTTTCCGATAAAAAAGTTTATTTCAACTTCTTTCTGGCCACTTCTAGAAAGTCAGAGGAACCATCTTTTCTATTCTCTATACCCCGCACCCCCTCGCGCTCCCTTTCATGCCTCTCCCCTTTATGGAAAGTCGTATGACAATCTGTCACTCCTGTGGACTTTTAGACATGATACCAACGTGGATACTGTGTTATTGAAGGTGACAATATGGTGAAAGGATAATGCTATATTTATTTCTGTACAAAGATTAAAAATTGTTCAGAAGAAGACAGAGAAAAGACAAAATAAACCGTGGCATAAAGCCTGTGAAGTACTCGTTTAGTCTATTTGTCTTTTATTGGAGGAAGAATCCCACATTGAACTGAATATATGGTCACATTCAACCTCAGATCTATGTACTGATTTCATATACTCACGTTGAAAGGCTAAATAACTTCTCCTTACTGAATTCATGCAACTCAGTGATGCAGTGACTGCTTCATGCTTATTTGACATCTACGAGCGCTTTACATGAATTCCTCTACTAGGTCACCATTTAAAAAAATATTGATCTGCTTGTATACAGAACGAGTCTGCAACAGTAGGAGCTGAATGTAGCTATATGTTAAACAAGCCAGATGGTTATCACATACCGGACAGACCAGTATCATCGAAGTTAATAGCAAGCAGTATTTAGTCACACTTTTCGTTGGTTCTGTGCATGCTTTAAAAGACTCACTTTTCAAACAATTAATTGCCCCCACTGAAGTAAATGTACTGCAAAATACAAGGGCTGTAGGTCAAAGACTGCAGGAAAAAAAACAGAGTAATGACGCCAAAATTTCACCATTTTTGGTCTACAGCCAGCCATTTCTGAGACAGGTGTGACACATGATGCATGCCTGACAACACCCGAAGATGACCTTAAGTGATTGAAATGTCAAAATTCATGAAAGTGGTACATGCAGAAGCACTAGATGGCGAAGTCTGCACAAAATTCTGCCCATTTTGCTCACTGACCATCCGTTTGCAAAATAGTCGGAGGGCACCTGATGAGGCTAACCTTGAGCTTGAGATGACCTTGAAAGGTCAACGTGGAGAAGCGTACTAAAAGTGGTACTTAGAGGAAGACTGGAGCTGTAGGTCAAAATTTGTTGTGTTTCTCTCTACTGATAACCATTTCCAAGAAAGGAATGCGACACAGGACGCATGCTCTATCTTGACCCTGATGTGACATTGAAAGTGAGATCATGAACTTTGCCTAAAAATTTGTTATTGACAGAAAGACAATAGGGTATCATCGAGCTTAAATGCCAGTTCCAAGATAGGCATGGCAAATGTAACACATACAACACCCAGAGATGGCCCGAAAATGTCAAAATCATGAAAGTGGAGAAAATTCGGGGAGTGCACCCAAACTCATTTTTCCTCAACGGCAGACCATTTCTCAGGTGTGCCCCATTTAAGATGGCTACTCCCCCCATTGGCCCCTTTGTTAAACCTTTCCAGTATATATATTTCTTTGTTTCTAAAAAGTTCATGCAGTTGAAGACACTATGGAAGACAAAAATGCAAACAAATCCATTAAGTTCAAAATCACACAATTTCAAAAGTCCAGAAAGGTAACTTAGAAATTTAGAAGTTTGAAAAAAATCTGAAGTGATTTCTGGGGGGAGTAAATGTGAAAGTTTTGATTCAGTGTTAATGTAAACAAGAAAATGACCTTGAACAAAAATGATCTTGAACACTACAAGGTCATATGTACCCCATGTAAATTTTACTAATATCCATGAATCCCAAATGTCAACTGTTTCTGCTCTATAGCAGATATGTTGAAGTAAATGACCATTTTGAGACAGGTGCACAAAAATGACCTTAAACACACCAAGTTCAAAGGTACCCCTTATATATTCTATTAGTAACCCCTAGTGCCAAATTTCAATCTGCTTCTCTCTACAGCCAGCTTTTTTTTTTTTTTGAGTGCACTGAATGACCCCAAAACAATCTTGGACACAACAAGGTCAAATGTACCTCAAATATTTTGCTCTAGTACCCCTGAGTCCCAAATTGCAGTCCATTATACTCTACAGCCAGGTGTTTTTTCGAATTGCAAGCCATCTTGAGACAAGCTTGTGCACCAAATGACCCTTGAATGGCATTGTTGCTCTATTTCACTGTACGATTAGCCATTACCAACATACTGGCAATTTCTCATTCCCCACTGGCCACAATGTTAGATTTCAATCTTATTTTTAACTTATCTCTGAAGTTATTGCATGGATTTCTTTCAAACTTTATCTGTGGCTTCCCCTGGGACATATGCCAAGACTTTTTTTCATTTTTGAAAAACAAAATCTTTGATTTTTTTACGAATATTTTTGGTTTTCGTTAACATGGGACCCTATGGGAGCGAAAATTTCAAAATGCTACTCCTACAAATCACAGCCGAAAGTTTTCAAACTTTTTCTGAATTTTCTTCCTAATGGTCCTCACAAAAGTATTTTTGAATTTTAGCAAATTGAAATTTTAACGAATTTTATTCGTTTTTGTTAACATGGGACCAATGGAACGAAAATTTCAAAACGCTACTCCTCCTACAAATTGCAGCCAAAAGTTTTGAAACTTTTCCTGAATTTTCTTCCTAACGGTCCTCACAAAAGTACGTTTGGGATTTTT
>JAAUYG010181272.1_pt1 | contig 11946 bp, 10 predicted proteins | sample 7278091 | NCBI WGS metagenome assembly JAAUYG01 (sample SAMN14350201, study PRJNA611818) | marine sediment metagenome | isolation source: surface marine sediment (0.6m) | place: French Polynesia: Moorea | collected 2018-08 | reverse complement strand
CCTGCTTGGCCGGACCTGGGGCCACGCCTGGTTGGTCAAGCGTGACCAGTCTTTTGCGCCGGGCACGTAACTAGCTGTTCACCACAGAATGTATATGGTCTAACATAATTTTTGTGTGATCTTCAAAAGACAATTAACTATATACATTTAGTTTTGTCTAATGGACTAATCATGTATAAAATCTTTTAAATAGTATATATATTACAACTTACGGCAGGATATATGGGATCCAAGACACAGGCGGCAGTTGGCCAGTAACAGAATTAGCATACATGGCAACATGAACAAATAGTACACTTGCCAAATTCCCCTTATTTATGTATAAAGCATGCAGTACAATTGTTACTTTCGATTCAAACACTTGTTGGCTAGACTTGGACCCTGTTCGACAGTAATTTATTTAAATCACAATTCGCCCTTGTTTAAACAAACATGACAAAAGCGGGATAGATATTTGGGGGTGGCAGTGGTACACCGCTAATATATTGGACTACTGTTAATTTCATTTTGCGCGTGGTACATGTGGTACATGTTGGTAACTGGGCTTTTTTATTCAGATATTCCTTTTATTCAGCATGTACATTAAACATGTTAAATGATAAGTGAATGATGGCAGGTGACTTTTTGACACAATGTTAAGTGATCAATGATGGCCTTCATGCACTTTGAATGATACCACCTGAGTGGATCCTACATATTGTTCCTGCATCATATTTATCAATCATTATATTAAACACTGATATTTTAAAATTTAGGATGCGTTTTTATGTTTTTCAGGGGACGAAGGGGAAACCTTGGTAATATATACTGCCAAGTTATAACAGCAAGCTGACATCATGCTAATCAGGATGTGAGGCGAGTGATTTCACCTTTCACTATGGCCAGTGTTGAAGACTCCCCCAACCCCACACCGCAGCCTGAGGCTGATGGGGAGGGTGCGGGTACTGCGGCTAGCACCCCCACGGCCACTGCACCTAGACTGGAGAAAGTACCCGTCAGCTTCGTGGTGGGCAGTGATTGTGCAATGACGGACTCCAGTGAAGTAAGTTGACTGACACTGCAAATGCTTTGGTACTGGCTAATGTACAGTTTACTTTGATAATATATTGTAAATTCATCAATGTTTGCGAGGGATTTATTTGGGGAAATTTGCAACCATCTAAATACTCGCAAACATTCACACGTGTACCTAAAATTAACAAGACCTGTGCTTAAAGTGAAAATATTAATCCCCACAAATGATGGTTTCATTTTTCCATGAATAATGTTTGCGTTCTCAAAACGCAAACAACACTCCCCATGAACATTAATGAATTTACAGTATGGTACAAATAATTTATGTAGATCTATTGATAAACTTTTGCAAGTAAGACATAAGTATCTTAAATATGACCCTTTGAGTACAGGTTACTTACTGCATCAGTGCATGCCACTTCTTATCATGATAAGTATAACCTTTTTGCACACAATATCACCATTTTAAGCACCTTTGATTGATGTAAGGAGTCCAGTAATCACATCTAATTACTAAGTTCCTGATGTCAACAAAATTGATTCTTTGAACATGTCCTATGTGCCTGCATACGGTATTTCAGACAAACAGTGACTCCAACGAGGAACGTCAGATAGTTCTGGGCGTGTGTGCCATGGCTAAGAAATCGTGCTCAAAACCGATGCAGGAGATTCTGGATCGCCTAGCGAGGTTTGAGTATATCCAGATCTGTGTGTTTGATGAGAGGGTGATCCTGGAGGAAGCGGTGGAGAACTGGCCTCTCTGTGATGCTCTCATCTCCTTCCACTCGAAAGGCTTCCCGCTGGAGAAAGCCGTCCGCTACTCACGACTGCGGAAACCTATGTGCATCAATGATTTACAGATGCAGTACAGCTTGATGGACAGGTGGGAACTTAGGATAGACAATAGACATGCAAAGTTGTATTCACTGCTAAAACCAATTTTAGTTTCCTCTTTCTGCAGAAAGTTTAAAGGTAGAACTTTGTTATTACCCTTAGTCTTGGTCCAGTTTACCATACTGCTAGATATGCTAATAAAAGTTTTATCAGTGGCTTTCGGCATTGTATATTTTATTAAATAAAGCCAACAAACATTGAATGATTACATGACCTATTGTTTAGTGTTATACTATAATCTGACAGTCTATTATAGTACACTTGTTTCCTCTGCAGGCGTACAGTGCACACTATCTTGGCAGACCAGCATGTTGACCAGCCTATCTATGGGGTTTTGGACCGTGATATACCAGGGGGGAAAAGTGAGTGATACCAGAAAGGGGGAACGTTTAACATGTTTAATGTCATATACCTGTCTATATATTGGTGATATATTACAGAATGCTGTACATGTATCTCCTTACTAATATGATCTCGGTGAATAAAATGACCCGATTTCAACATGTTCAAAATTTCCAAGAAGCTACAATTACGCAAGATATTAGCAGCAGTCATTGATCCTGTATACCTGTTCTCTTAGTAGTACAAACCATTAACCATGTTAACTGTTGTATGGTATGTGTATATAAATTCCTTGTTGTATGTTATAAAGTTCCTTACAAATCCTCGCACTTTATTGGATCAAAACCCGTTTCCTTTGTGCATGCACAGGTAATGTTACACATGTTGCAATGGTTGCTTATTTTGTTTGTGTAGGGTCGACCTTTCTAGAGACAGACGACACTATAGAAGTGGACAGTGTGTTTTTCCACAAGCCGTTTGTGGAGAAGCCAGTGAACGCCGAGGACCACAATGTGTATATCTACTTCCCAGCCAGTGCTGGTGGGGGCAGTCAGAGACTCTTCAGAAAGGTACAGCTCAGGGAACTTGATTGCTGCTTGTCTCTGTCCGTACTACGCTAGAGTGCAGGATTACCTGATACCTTTAGTTATTACTTTAATAGTATAATCCTGGGTTTCTTTGTTGCAAGCCTTACAATAAGTTGTCAGAACCAATAATGGATTGATTTATACGTACCTTATTGATCGCTTGTATGTAACATCTACCAGAATCAGTGCACAGTACAACAAGTATCTGCATTCTGCGTATTCACTTTATGTAAATTGCTTAAAATATAGTTAATATTCACTAATCTTCCCTGATAGCTTGGAAATTCGAACTGATCTTTGCTAAATTTATAGAACCATTTTGATGTGTACAATGTTCTGCCATCATTCTAGACAAGACCTGGTATAGCTTGTTTTCCCTATGGTTTAGGATATCCTGTGGGAGTAAAGTTTGTCTGTTTTCTCTGATGTCAGATTGGCAGCAGGAGCAGCGTGTATTCCCCAATCAGCACGGTACGCAAGACCGGCTCCTTTATCTATGAGGAGTTTATGCCGACCGACGGCACTGATGTCAAGGTAATAGTATATCACACATGCCAAGGTGATATTGCTGTTTCCAGGGTGATGTTGCTGTTGTCAGGATGATATCACTTTGTTACTGTTCCCAACTGAGCATAATTTTGCTGATGTTGAGGTGACATTTACTGATATCAAGTTCATAGCACTGATATCAAAGTCAGTTGATATCACTGATATCAAGGTGGTATTACTGATATCAAGGTGAGATCACTGATGTCACGGTAACAGAAAGTCTCAGAGAAACTACGATTCACATCGTATATGAGAGTTGCACAGAGGGACACAGATTCAATTTATTTAGCCCCATGCATCCCTGATGTTCTATCCTAATAGGCAAGTAGTTTTCAGTTGTTAGAGTTGTGTGGAAACTGTCAAGCGCCGTCTGACTTGGACTCACTAATCCTGTCATGTGTGTTGTTTCTGTCTGTGTGTCAGGTGTATACAGTGGGCCCTGACTATGCCCACGCTGAGGCGAGGAAATCCCCGGCACTCGACGGGAAGGTGGAGAGAGATAAAGACGGGAAAGAAATACGCTATCCAGTTCTCCTTTCTGCAAAAGAGAAACTCATAGCACGCAAAATATGTCTGGCCTTCAAGGTAGGTCTCCTAACATGGGATATCTGTCTAATATACCTGATATTTGATATACTTGATATTCATCACCTAAATCGGTGTCCAACCGTAATTCTGATACTGTTGGCTCCAATCAAAGGACGACTAGCAAAATTTGAACACCTCATGGTGAGAAATTGAGAATATATAAATTCATGCAAATTTATAGAATTGATCTAGTTGAAGTTTAACTGTATTATGGGCACCCTGTTGGTTGGTGTCAAGTGCTCCTGCAGTACTACCGGTGTGTCTTTAACACCTTTCACAAAAGTTTTGCAGCCAGCACATTGCATCAGCACACCAAAAGATAAGTTTTAAGATTACTAAAGGATTAACAAGTTCAAGAATGTGTTCTGCAAGATAATCTATAATTGTTGAATGAATTATTATTTTATCATTTATTATTTGATCATCTTACCTCAGCAAAACGTCTGTGGATTCGACCTGTTGAGAGCCAACGGGAAGTCATACGTCTGCGATGTTAATGGATTCAGCTTTGTGAAGACGTCACCAAAGTACTACGATGACTGTGCCAAAATTCTTGGGTTAGTAATTATAGTTTCATGGGATCACTATGCACACACTGTTTCCTTTGCTACAGCCAGAAAATATCAGTAAGATACTATGGGATGCTAATGGCTGGAGTTCTCAAAAATACTAAAATCAAAGTTTCAACTTTTTAAGTCACGAATCGGGGCACTTGCTGTGACTTTAATCAAAACTTGCATGTATCTATTTGAAGAACCACAACCCTGATTACTAAATAACACTGTTATGTTATATTAATAGCGAGCACAGTACACTAGGCATTATAAAGTGATGTTTTAATGTGATTAAATTACTATGCCTATGGTGTTGTATATTGAGCGAGTAAACTTTTTAATGTCGAGAAGATATTTGATACTGCGATATAAACTCTTTTGGTATTAATTGTCGTGGTGGTATTACAGGAGATTTGCTCTCAACAGCCTTATCCTTATCATCCCCATGCTTGTTTTCCCTCCCCCAGTAACATGGTATTGCGTCAGTTGGCCCCGACATTACACATACCGTACTCTATCACCTACCAACCAGAGGACATCCCTATAGTGCCTACTACTTATGGCACAATGTGAGTTGATCTTATATGCTTCAGAAATAATGTGATGCATCTATGCAAAACTGAAACTTACGTGTTGTAATTACATGTACAATCAAAATGTTTTGATTGTCATGTTTGAAAATTAAACAAATGTAGCATAGTGTAAAGTTCTGTTGGTCAATTTCAATTATACAGTACAATAAATTGCTGACACGAACTACAGTGCAATCTCTGGGTATGCATATATCACATTTTACACTCAGTTCAAAGTCGAGTTTAGAATTTTACAGTAAATACCATTGGTGTTTGGCTGAATCATTTATTCCCTTTCCTAAATATTAATCCCACACAGGATGGAGCTCCGATGTGTCTGTGCTGTTATTCGCCATGGCGACAGGACGCCCAAACAAAAAATGAAGATGGAAGTTCGGCACAAGAAGTGAGTGTTGTCATTTAACATATCGAATAATGCTGCAAGAATATTGTGTTATACATACCTTTGACAGGATATGCTGTAGACACTCATGCATTCATGATTTATCAGTAGTAGTCTGGTTTCAGTAGTAGTCACTATTTGAGTTGTAGTGTCAGAGTCTGTCTAGAACTACTAGTACGTATTAAAATATTTCAGCCTCCTATCATCTAATAAGATAAAGATAAATTGTGTCATATTTACATATACTATAAGGTTAAGTTCCCTGCAGTGTTAATTAGCACACTATAACACCGACCTCGGTTCATCATTAGTCTGTGTTGTCTTTCAATTGCCAACACAGGAGTATTCCATGCTAATGCCAGTTATATTCTTTGATCCTTTCCAGATTCTTTGAGCTGTTTGAGCGACACGGTGGGTACAAGACCGGCCAGCTGAAACTAAAGAAACCCAAACAGTTACAGCAGGTGTTAGACATAGCGCGCTATCTCCTTGCTGACATGACGCTGCAGTCTAACGCCGAGCTGGAGGAGAAACGACCCAAACTGGAGCAGCTTAAGTCGGTGCTGGAGATGTATGTATTTGAGTTGTGGTGGGGTGGGGCAGAACGCCATGATAATGTCACTTGATAGTGTCACGTTGACATAGTAACGGAAAGTGACGGTGTCACACCAGTATACGTTACCTGAGTAATAACTTAACTACTCCATGGTAATGAAATAAAATAGTCTGTGATGAAATATTATTTTAGGAAAATGTCTTCTACTGAGTAACAGATTACCTGAGATAACATAGAATACTGTATCTTTACTTTTCAGACTGAGCATTTGTTTTTACCACTGCTGTCTGGTGTTGTTATAAAAAAGGAAAATTTTTTTCCCACATATTTATAATTTTTCTACTTGAGTAAATATTTTAAGTACTGTATTGTCCATGCGATAAGCTACAATGAATTTCATTTGGCATCAAAGTAACATATTCAAGCGTTAAATATATTTGACCACTGATTAAGTGACATTTTGACAAAAGGTATCTGCCAGTAGATAATAACCTTCCAGGTCTCCAGTTGTAGAAGAGAAGACTTTTCTGCACTCAGCACCCTATTACTGTAAAAGTAGAATGTTTGTGTGGAATTTATTCCGTTTATAAGTTTGCAGACTTTTCAGTCGTAAACTTTACTTACCTTGAAGGTAAACAAATTATAAATTTCATTGCCAATGTTACTGTTTTGCGCACACTTAATACGCATGCCTAAAAAATTCAAACATTAATTTCCATAAACATTTCTACTTTTACCGTAACTTGGCGAAGAATTTCAGCTAAAATATACACTTTCTTTATCCAGATTTCTGCAGTGGAACCTATTGGAATGATCTTAATTGTGAAAGAAAAAAAAACTAGTGTCTAACTTTGGGTTATCCAGTATATAGCCTTAATTCTGGGGAACTCATATCCGGGGTAGTCTTAACCAGCACGTATAGTTATGTCTTTTGTGATGTAGAAGTTGCACATAAGATGGTGATGTTCTCAAATCAAAGTCGTTGCCTGTCTTCATCTTCTTGAGTTCTTTCCATTATGCAGGTATGGTCATTTTTCTGGTATAAACCGTAAGGTCCAACTGAAATATCAGCCAACGGGAGCCCCTCGCCGGTCCTCAGACGATGACGGTTGGTACGCGGCAGTGTTTGATCTGCCTGACTCCCCTGTGTGTTCTTCTGCCACTGCTACCCAACCTGGCATGCCTCGTACGTCACGTCAGTGGCTTGTCTTCGGTTTCTGGGGCCAGTTTCTGGAAAAATTTTAACTCTGGAAGTGAACTGTAGTTAATTCAAATCAACTTGGCACCATTTCTTTTCCTTACTTAAGCTTAGTTTTTAGACTTCAAATTTTTCCAGCAGCTGGCCCTTGGTTTTCTTTAATTTTACATTTTATTTAATATTGTATAACCTCAGACTCGGGATCTCAAAATGCCTACTTTTAAGGATACTGTCTAGTAGGTCAATTTTTAAGTCCACTGTGAAATATCAAAGTTTCTTTATACTAAATGTCAGACAAGCATCTTAAGAACCCGAGCTCTGGCACAGGATGCTGGGAACTTTATTTTTCCAACTGCCATAATGGGTTTTGTTGCACTGGGTGTGTTTTTTGAGTTCATTCTAAACACTGCAGTAACCGGTATGCTTTTATTTTAACCTGGTAGTTTTTTTCTGCACTCAGAAAGTGCTGCCATCATGACGTCTCTGCATGCTGTGGTTGGTTGGTCATCTCTGTGATCTTTTCCTAGTAACAAAGGGATGCTGGCAAATCTGTATATTCCTTACCTGAATCGGTGTAGTAATTCTTACATTGTTGGCTCCAGTCAATGGACAACTAGTTGCTGTTGTCTAGTAGTCCTTTGACTGGAGCTAACGGCATACGAATTACGGTTTGGCACCTCATGGTGAGAATATATAATTTCATGCGAATTTATAAATCTCTGGCTCGGTATATCTCTGTAGTCTGTACCATATACATGGTTGGGGTTGTGGTATAGTGACCCTTACCATGAATGACATGGCTTTCTGTCAGAAAAAGTCCTCTTCCATGATGGATTAAAAAAGACATGCGCTGGTGTACACCGGTAGTCAAACGTCAATCTTTACAGCTGGAAAGATCGACTTTTGGTTTTGCATTGTAGCAGTGGTTTCCCAATGCAAGTTATGTGTTTCTTGTTAGATGAAATATTATTTATGTTGTTATACAGGTAAGATTGTATAATGTAAGTACATGTGGATGTTGATTAAATGTTTCAATGTCTGTGACTATTTACCCTTGTTACCTGATGTATCTCCGGCGTGTGCTAGCCGATATAGAGTTGTGCGACTTCTATATTTCGTCAACATTAGTTTCCCTTTGCTAACTGAGCTCCAGCATTTCAACTGGCATCTTCTAACGCAGTACAGGACCAGACGGTATCGGGATTTGGAATTTATTTTTGCCGGACTGGGTAAAACTACCGGTAGTGATATGAATGTCATGAAATATTTTACTCGTGGTCCAGGTATGCTTTCTCTGGCATTAACAGGAAAGTTCAGCTCAAGTACCAACCCCTTGGCTTTGTGTCCATATCAGATGATGGTTGGTAGACTTGCGTTGTATGAGTTGGTTCATTTGTTTCTCAGCAGAATATAGCTAGATTTACATTTCTAAATTTTTGGCTGTCTGTTCCTACATTTGCCTGCTTTGGTGTTTTTTGTTTGGCTACTTCTTGTTGGTGTTAGTTTCTGTGTATAAAATAAGAAACTTGACACTAACAGTGTTTGAATGTTGATCCGATAGCTGGTCACTGAGACCCAAGACAGTTTGCAATTGTTTCTAGTAGATGACCTCTTAATCATATTAATACGGACAAACAGTTGCTACATACAAGTGTTTTATGACTCATTGAGATTGCTGGAGAAAAATACATGTATCTGCCTAGCACAGCCTACATGTATATCCGTATTTTAAGTAGATCAGGTTATAAAATCTGTTATGTATGAATTTCAACTCCACATACTTTCAAGTTTCCTTTTCCATTATAATATGGTGCTGTATTAATCATCGTGTTAATATATATTGGCATGAGTTATTACTTGGTTTTGTGAATGGGTACAGTCCCTTACAGTTGGCAGCTTAGTAACCTTGGTAACTCTAGATTGTCTTGTGGTAGCGCAAAGATGAACACTTGTACATGGTGTACATGACCATTTACGGTCCTTCATGCTCCCATTTTGTGTGGGGCTGTCCATCTGGACACATTATCTACAGCCAGATAAGTGTCCCATGCAGCCCTAGTTACAGAAACTACATGAAACTGTTGCCCGGGAACTGTTGCCATGGTAATGGGAGCAAAGATTCGGTAATGCCATAGTTACAGGGGCTGCATTGTGTAGGCATAGTCATAGTAAGAGCTAGCATCTAACTTCCATGTTGCAATAATCCGTGTCTGCCCTAATCCAGACAGTCCCAAGGAGCCATCTCTGGTGCTGATCCTGAAGTGGGGAGGAGAGCTGACCCCAGCTGGGAAGATCCAGGCAGAGGAGCTAGGGAAGGCCTTCCGGTGCATGTATCCAGGAGGGCAGGGTAAGCCATAAGCCATAAGTATACAGCTGTAGTTATAGTTCAGTAGTAGTGATAGTACTAATAGTAGTAGTCATAGTGGTAGCAGTAGTAGTTGTAGTAGTAGGGGTAGTATTAGTAGTCATAGTAGTATTGGTAGTGGTAGTAGTAGTGGTAGTACCAGGTATTAGTAGCAGTAGTAGTAGTCTGTTGTATTAAATCCAGTAGCAGCATCAGTAGTTGTAGTCATATTTGCTGATGCAGCAGTTGTAGCTGATAAGGGACTGTTTCAATGGCATAACACATCTTGTAAATATGTGGTTACCAAGGGCTTGGTGGTGGTGGTGGGGGGGTGCAAGTACTGACTTGAAACTAAATCCAACTTATGAATCGTTTTCTGATGTAGTACATAACGCAATTACATTTTGGCAAGGTATGCCATGGATAAAGACACATGTACAATTGTCATGAGTATTTATATAAAAACTACTCAGTATCAAGCAGTATGTTATAGCATAACCAATTGTGTTGTATCTGTCTAGGCGACTATGGCCATGCTCCAGGTCTCGGCTTGCTTCGCTTGCATGGAACATATCGCCATGACCTCAAAATTTACGCTTCCGATGAGGGTCGTGTACAGATGACAGCCGCTGCTTTCGCTAAGGTCAGTATCAGATATAAACAACTCTAGGTCTATTTATAGAACTGCAGGAAATTGGTATTAAAGAATTAAAACTGTGTAACTAGGCTCAGTGCTCAACATGCCCTGGCTCATGTAGCTTTTCTTAAATATGTCGAACTGAAAGGAAGCTTTTAGGCACTTCTGCACAAATGGTAGCTGGCTAAACTGGGCCAAGCCGGACGTGGGCAGTGAGGTGAAAGATGATTGTGCCTCAGACCGGATTTGAACTCGCTACCCGTTAATGTGAAGCCAAATATCTTACTGCTCAGTCAATGTGACAGTCTTTACACAATTTACTGAAGTCATATATTTGAAGAGATCCAAAGAGACCCATTAGGCCCTGTGGTATGGCCATTTAATTTCTATCATCCTAACCATGATAACTCAAGGTAACGTCTCTTTTTCTGTACATAAACTGCCAACTAACGGTTACTGTTCCAAAAATATAACTGTATTTTGTGAAAAAGAGTTTGGAATGGAGTTCTATTGTTGGTTACGTGCCAGGATTGGTCCTAAAACAGCCAGCTGTAGGTTGACTCCCACTGTCGGTGTTACCAGCTGACATCTGTATTGTGTCAGTTACACATACAGTTGCTACAGTGAAAACTGTATCCTGATACACAGCTGCCTCAGAATCATATATGCTGGTATCGCCTGTTTATGGTCTACCAGTTTAAGATACTTTCGAAACTAAGATAGTACAGACGCAATAGATATACCTTTGTGTGTATACCTTTTATCTTAACATGCCTGTATTTGTATGAATAGCACCATGAACACTTATGGAATGGGGCAGTAGAACTCTAATGACTGTCATAAACCACCTTTCTCAATCTTATCCCTACTACAATTTTTCTTCCTAGGGTTTTCTCGCACTGGAGGGGGAGCTCACTCCAATCCTGGTTCAGATGGTGAAGAGTGCCAACATGAACGGTTTGCTGGACAACAATAATGAGTCGACCAAATACCAGAATATGTAAGTAACTCCACAACAGGTGATATCAACCAGATTGATAGTATTGGAATATGTAACGATATTGGAAGTGTGTTAAACAAGAATCCAATGTAATGACTGCATAAGGTATGCAACAGGGACTCCACAAACAGCTAATCTTTGTAATCTAACCCAAGGTGCCATGTTTTCTAAAACTCCAGTCTGCATTGTTATGTAGGTGTGTTAGGCTTATACAAGGCGCACCTACAATGTAAAACTTTCAGAGACATCCAAATTCTTAATAAAAATACCCGGGTAAAAATAGTGAAACAATGCATATATATTTGTGTCAGTAGGGGATAGGTAAATTATTCCACAGACCATTCTTGTGTATTTCCACATTACCTTTATGATTAGCGTCTCCCCAAGACTTGTATCTGCCATTATGATCAGTATATCCACAAGTCTTACATCAAACATTATGATCAATATCTCCCCAAGTGTTACATCTAACATTATTATCAGTATCGCCGCAAGTCAGACATCTACCTTCTGATCCGTATCTCCACAAGTCTTACGTTTACATCTACCAGTGTGATCAACATCTCCCCAGGTCTTACATTTACCATTATTATCGGTATTGCTTTTAACTACGCTCACATCAGGTCCTAACTTATGCATGATCGCAGCAGAGAATGCAGCACCAGCTAATAACCGGCGTTAAACCCCCTAAAACGCCGTTATCCCACT
>JAAUYG010115668.1_pt1 | contig 11947 bp, 3 predicted proteins | sample 7278091 | NCBI WGS metagenome assembly JAAUYG01 (sample SAMN14350201, study PRJNA611818) | marine sediment metagenome | isolation source: surface marine sediment (0.6m) | place: French Polynesia: Moorea | collected 2018-08 | reverse complement strand
TTGTTATCCTACCAAATTGATGAATCTCTTTGGATGTATATAGAGTACTTTTGACTGTTAAGGGTTCAAGGTCGGGTTGGGGTCATTTGGTGCATTTCCGATTTTTGTCGATCTTGTACATGTTGTATCTGGGAAACGACTAATCGTAGAGCAAAGTGGACCAAAATTTGGGCCTCAGGGGTAAGTATATAGTGTATATAGAGTACTTTTGACTGGTAAGTCTTCAAGTTCAGTTTGGGGTTATTCAGTGCATTTCCGATTTTCGCTGACCTTGTACATGTTGTATCTCGGAAACGGCTAATCGTAGAGCAAAACAGACCAAAATTTGGGCCTCAGGGGTAAGTATTTAGTGTATATAAGTACTTTTGACTGTTAAGTGTTCAAGTACAGTTTAGGGTCAGTCGGTGCATTTCCGATTTTCCAGATTTTGACGACCTTGTATCTACATGTACTTTGTCTTAAATATTCAGGCATATTTGTACTGCTAAATTGAAACGTTACTGGTATTCTTTTAACTAGCAAGTGACCAAGCAGAGCGTCAAGGCCCCTGGGCCTCTTGTTCTTGTACTTTGTTTAATACTGTAACATGTTGATCCGATTCGTTTTTTGTTCTTCTTAATCTGTTCTTGCCAAACGAGTGGGCATGGAATTAAACACATCTTTCTCCCTCAAGTCTCCCGCTTAGTCCAACTTAAGAGACTTCCGTGCCGTTAAAGATTTTTGAAATATAATTAGCATCTAAATGAGTCTTCATCTTGGTACTTAAATATGTTTTGATACCAGGCCATCTTTTATACACAGATAAACACCATGTACTTTGAACTTTCACCCTGCACACTCTTTAACATTATACACACTCAATCCCAAGCATTCAGCAGACCACTATCATCAGTAATTCGCCATTCATAAGACGCGTCAAGCCCATGATGGGTGTATTTTTGTCATATCATTTAATGTAATATTCATATGAGATGCCATTTTATTTTTAAACAAAAAGTTCACTCGTCTCTTTGTCAGCAGTTTTTGGTAAAGTACATAAAAAGTATAATTTCAAGCTGCGCTGATGAAAAAGTTCATACCGGAACTTATATTTTGAATTCTGTTGGTGTCACCATATTTTGGTATTAATTTCAGACTTTCAGAACTGAAGCTTTTGCCATATTAACCAAAGAAGCAACTGCAGAAATTATATCTAATACCATGCTCACGGGAGGGGCCGCTATGATATGATATTGTTAATACCAGTTACCGATATCTCAGCTGCAATGGCATATCGGAAACATTTTGAATGCGACTGCTAATACCAGTTACCAATATCACAGCAGCAATGACATCGGAAGCATGTTGAAAGTTCATTTTTTCTCGTGGTTTTGTAACTTGAGCATTAAACGCCATATTGAGCATTAAACACCTCGTTTTGAAATTGATTGTCAACATCTGGTCTTGTTTATACTTTGAATCAGCCATTTTAATTTAATGTTATATATTTTAGTTTAGATTAAAATATTAAATGTACTAGAGATAGACATACAAAATAATGAATTTTGAACCTCACTTACAATACATTGATATTGGAATGTATATTTATTGTGAACGCCGACATAGAGGCAACCACGCTTGGGTGGGGGTGGGGGTAAGGGGGAGTATTTCAGGCTGTACATTCAATTATCAGGTGCGGTATCAAAGATTTCATGACTAATAAGTCATTAAGAATTTAAGATATATGTTAATTCTATTGTTCCCACAAAATTGGCTATGACTCATCTCAAATGTAAGGTAGATAATGGTTCTTCATTGACAAATATTTATTCATTGACAAATATTTATCACAAAGCAACAAGCAATGCAAGCATGTCATTTATTTGACTCTCATCCGACTCTCCACGGTCGTATGTTCGACCAGAAAATGTCAAATATGTCATGACGTGCTATGGTAAAACGAATAAACTGTGAATATTACCGAGGCTAAAATGAGTGATGTTTGCTGCCATAATCTGTTGAAATTGAATGTATTGATAGTTAACTAATATGTTGGCATGCAACGCAGTGTTGAATGTGGTTGCTACATGACAGAAACATGATATTGACCAATCCTTTTGCTGCATTAAACACATAACGCATATAGTGACCACTTATAGTAAGACTTTGCTCAGAGCGTATCGTCTAGTCTACATTCAATAAAAAATAAATAAAATCAATGAAATATACAGCAAAATTAGTAGTCGCAACCAAGACGCTGAAATACGGTGAAAATATAACTGGAATTTAGGTGTGACCAAAAGTGACCATCTTTTCTCACTTTGTATTATTACTATTGAAGAGAAGGGAATGAGACCATGTAAATGACCGCTGAAGTGAAAATGATGAATTTATTACTTATTTATTTTTCCAATGGATAACCAGTGAAACAGCATTAAACTAAAATAGTTGTCAAATGTTATTCTCCAAAAACCAGAAATGGATTAGCGTCTGTCATTTATTTTATTAAGCTTAAAAGAAAACAACACCCACTTGATGAAGTTCTGTGTAGAAAGTGTAAAAAGTACTGGAATTATCAAGGAACGAGCAAGCAAAACAAGACCAACTGTTACCATGGTAGTACTATCAATTGCTATGTTTCTGTACAAAAGGAACGTTTGGATGACACACACTGACAAGAAGCTCCATACAGTCAGAATGACAATTATAGAGCTTCGTCGGTAAGCGGATTCCTTCACCTTACTTTTCCCTGCACGACTACTTTGCAGAATCCCAGAGTCCCCGAGCTTCCGCATAGCTAAACCTATTGCAACAAGGCTGATGATGCAAGGCACACAATGATTCAAAAGGTAAATCACTAACATATATATGTCTCGAGGGGCCGTAGTTGTCACGGGAACCAGAAAACAAGGGATATCTATCACAGCATTGGTGACCCCCATAAACTTTCGGACAACAAGGGACAAGATGAGCAAGAGAAGAAAGATAATAGCCAATATAGTATACCACTTCAGTTGTGACCTTGGATCATTGAGTGGCCAAACGATTATACACATACGTTGAATACAGTTCAGAACCCCGGCAAATTGAGACATTCCATCAGCCATAAAGGCAAGAGAGGCCAGTGTCTGGCAGAATAACCCCCTCGATACTTCTTCATGATGGAAAAGAAACATATCTCGGTAGTAGATGTTGAGTATGCCCAGCGAAACATAGTAAAAGCATAGCATAAAGTCGCTTACATGTGACAGGATGCACAGAAGCTGTGTTGTGATTGGATGTCCAGATTGTAGGAGAAAAATTACACTTGCTGCATTCAATCCCACACCAACTACGGCTAAAATCCACAGTAACGTTCCTACAACCTTGTTATTGATTAGCTTACAGCAAGAAATGTAGTTTCTCAGTGTAAAGTTACACTGAATGTAGCCTGGTAGATATGGACATAGTCTTGCAAGATCAATATAGATTACACAAAGATTAGAAAAGCGTCTTAAGCTTGCAATTAGGTTTTCAGTGACAGTATTGTTTCTGTAATAGAAATGCTGTAAAGATCCCAGAATATCATGGAAGGCTGAAGGTGCAATGACCTGTAATGGATTTTCCGATAAATCTAGAATTTCTAAAGCCAGAAGGCCGTTAAAAGAACCGGGACCAATGGTCGTGATAGAGTTATTTTTCAGGCTAAGAAACGCAAGATTTTGCATCAGAGGAAAGTCATTTCGTCCAAGTGTTACAATGGCATTATGATCAAGATTTACATTTACTAATAGTTGGAAGTTGCCCAGCTGGAGTAAAGCCACTGACACGACTTTGTTTTTGGAAAGGTCTAATATGAGAAGGTGTCGAAATGATCCAGAACTTACAGATAAATTGTGTATTGTGTTATTGAAGAGTAAAATCACCTTGAACTTGCAGGCCTCTTTTGGCAGAGCATGGAAATGCGATGATGGGCAGGAGACTGCTCCTCCCAGACATGAACACTCTTTCACTTGCAGGCATCCACCACTGTGTTGAAGTATTTCATCATCCTGCGATAACGAGCAGTCAACTACATCATCTCCAACGTAGTAGGGATGCACACATACATTATCCTTCTTACACCTCAGCAAACCGGGACACGACTCTGTACAGTTTTGTTCATCCTCACCGTGCGGACAGTCTGCCCTTCCATTGCACACATAGTGATAGGGGATGCAATAACTCTGTGCACATTTGAAGTCTGAGAGGCACTGGTGCTCTGTACAAAATTGCAGGTGCTCCCCGTTTTGGCAGTACTTCAGTGCATGACTATCGTGCTGTCGTTCAAACAGACAGACCTTGTGTCTTGGGAAACAGCTTCGACTTTCCAGAAAATCTTCCTTTGAGCAGCGTGTGTAATTTGATTGACAGTACCATCCTGGGGTCGCCTTTGGGGTGTACATTGCGGCGGTGGCAATCGTATATGAACGTTTGCAAAATGTTTCATCTTCTTCATGTTTGCAATCATATATACCATCACACAGCTTCGATGCTGGCAGACACCGCCCAGTCTGCTGGCAGTGGAAGTATAGGTCTGAACAGTCGCAAACGTCTGGGAAGCAATTTTCAAAACATTCTCTTCCCGGAGTTTCTGGGAACTGTTGCGTTTGCCCTTGGCTCGTTCTGCCCTCTCTGAAGACGCACACGTTTTCACAGAATGTTTCATCTGATGAATCTGGGCAATCTGGAGTACCGTCACAATGGTGATGAATCAGGATACACGTGCCATCCGCACAACTGTACTGGTTCTCGAGGCATGACGTGTCTGCTATACTTAGGCCTCGTTCACATAGCATGTAGCTTGCCTGAGCTGACTCCATATCAGATAACGTCATCATGGGAGGCTCTGGCTCCAGAAACGATTTTGTCATGCATCGTCTTGTTTTGTCTTCGACAACATAAAAACTGTCTTTCCTCGGATCATCCAGCCATAATTTTATATACAGTAAAAGTGCCTGGGATTTTTCATGTTCAGGATACTGCATTATGCTGAGCCTCGCACCCATGGTGTGGCAAATGCTTCGTAGATCCAAACATATGCTGGTTCCAGTGGGTGCACTTACATCAATCATTCTGTAGCAGACACTTTCAATCTGAACCCAACCATAGAGACATTCCAATCTATTCTTCGACAAACGTATACTTGCAATTTCCTGAATGCCTTCTTCGGTGCCAATCTTTTGGAATCTTGAATCATATAGTTCTTTGTGCTCACACAGTATGAGTGACTGCTCAAATTCTCTGTCACAAGGAACTGTGATCCACTCCAGATGTACCGTACTGTACACAACTCCAGCCACACAGGAACTGTTGTCTTTGCGGGGATGTGCAACTTCCGCTGCACGGTACACATACTTGTCAAACGACACCTTCAGATACTTCCGAAAAGGTGGCCTGGATGGTGGATATATAATGTAATGTGGGATATTGCTGGGAGAAAATATTGGTTGCCACTGCTGAAATCCTATTGGAAAGCCATCTATCCATGTTGGAAATTGTTGCTAGTAGAGGAAAAAATAAAACAAATGAGATAACTATTGTTCATGTGTCCTGTTTTTGTTTCAGTTCTCTTTAATAAGGATTTATGCTGATATATGTTGCCAACATTTTGGTGAATTTAGTCATAGCACAATTCACATATGGTTTTCCGTTTGTAATAATTGATAATTCAAGGTTATCGCATGGATTCTAGGGTTCAATGATTCATTTTAGCTCTGCTTGTCTATGTCAACAGAGCTCATGGTATGGGCGTCTTTGTCCGTCGTCTCCATTAGAATCTGTGTCGCAATTATCTCCGAACGTATTACGTGCATTCCTTTCAAAATTCAGTTGCAGGTCGCCCTAGGGTTAAACCAGAGTGGAAATGACAATTTTGAAAAAATAAAATCATATTTTCTGATTTTTTTGGGGGGGTCAATTTTTCGTTAAGATACTCTAAGGGAGCAAAATGTCAACACGCTACTCCTCCCTCAAATCCTTTTTGAATTGTTTGAAACTTTTTTCTGATTCTTCTCAGTTGTCCTCACAAAATTACTGTTTTAGATTTTTAAAATTTTGAGTTTTTCATCTTTCACGATTTTTTTTTCGTTTTCGTTTACATAGGACCCTGTGGGAGCCACAAAAATCAAAATGCTATTCCTCCCTGAAATCACTTTTGAATTCTTCTCCTGAATTTTCTTCTGATAGGTCCTCACAAAAATACGGGTTTGGATTTTCGAAATTTTAAGTTTTTGAGTTTTAACAAATTTTTCAACTTCACCATTGTATCCTATGGGAAAACCAAAATGTGAAATTTGGGACTCCGGGGTGAGGATTCAGTATACAGTTTGACACTTAAGTGGTTAAGGTCATTATGAGGTCATTTGGTGCATTTCCGATTTTCAACAAGCATGTAACTGGAAAATGGCTGGTCATAGAGCGAAACGGAGTGAAATTTAGGCCTTAGGGATTTGCATTCGGTGTATGCAGGGTACTTTTGACGGTTAAGTGGTTAAGGTCATTCTGGGGTCATTTGGTGCATTTCCGATTTGCGACAATCTTGTATCTCGAAAACGGCTGGTCGCAGAGCAAAAGGGAGTGAAATTGGGCGTCGTGGTGAGTATTCAGTGCATACAGGATATTTTCGACAGTTAAGTGCTTGAGGTAATTCTGGGGGTCATTCGGTGTATTTCCGAGTTTCAATAACCTTGTCTCTCGAAACTTCAGGTCTTAGAGCGAAACATACACCTAAAACTCTATGTTATCCAGTTTTATGTGGTCACTGTCTGCCATCTTGTCAAGCAGAGTGCCAAGCCCCTGGGCTTCTTGTTGTATGGACTAACAGTATTCTCGGCGCGCTTGCAAGCCGAATTAAAGAGATGTTAGTCCATACAAAAATAAATCTTTGAACAAACACGCAAGTGGAATAACCCTGTTGTTATATACTTGCTACTTGATTGTAAGCAAGTTAGGTGATATTGTGTATAGCACGTTACGTGATATTATCGTATTTTAGACAAGAAAAGACTATTTTGACATGGCATTTGCATGGAATCTTTTTTCTTTTCATGCCTGTGTAACATATAGCGGCAGCCTTCATAGCTGAAACATATAATAGAATTGCATAAGCAGATATAAGCTCATATGGTCAGCATGCAACATAATAAAGGTCGTCGTTCAATATAGCTATATATTTGTACGATCTCCCCAATGGTAAAGTATAGGGGGATGTTGGAGGTGTATAAGAATTGAATGAAAACCTGTGACAAATTCAGACCGTCTGGAAAACCACTCCAAATGAGTAGGTACTATGTGATAGATGGTCTTGTTAGGGCTCTGTGGCAATTCAATAGTCTTGCTTAGCCAGGTATATCAACTATAGTTTATAGCATAAGAGAAAGGGATGAAAATGAAAAGCCACATATAAAAATCAAGCAGAAATGTAAACCAACCAGGTATGCAAACCAACCAGAAATGTTACCAAACCAAACAAGAAAAACAAGCATGAAAATAAACGAAACATGTCGACCCACTAGACACTTGAAAAAGAGCTTATATGGTAATATGGTAGCCTATTAACGCTGGTCGGAAATGTCACTTACCGAATGAATTTGAGCTCCAAGGAAGATCAGCTGGGTTTTTCGCAGCTTATTTGCAGTAGTAAAATCCTTGGAAAACCAATATCGTACCAAGTACCATTCAATCTCCTTGTTAATACTGAGTAAGTGCAGTCCTTCTCTGGCACATAATTCATTTGCACTTTTCCATGATGATGACACAAGCTTGTGTGCTTTGTAGCAGGAACGTACAAGATCTATGCAGAATGGTTCTTTCCAACGTAGGCGATGCTTTTTCGAAAATGGCCACTGGCTGGTGGGTCTGCCGATGGAAAAGTGTCTGAATGATATTTTCAAATATTCTCCTTGTTCCGAAATACCTAAAGGACTAAGGCTAATAATAAATGAAGGCGTCCAGATGCTTGTATCTACAGTGTAATGACGTTGCATTACTTTATCATTACCAGGGTGACCTGCTCGATAAATAAAGGATTCATTACGAAACCGTGGTCCTTTGCTAGAATAACTAGTCGGTCCGAACTTCCAGCTGTAACTTTTGAGCCCAATATACGATAGAGATTGAATCGAGTGCTCACTGTCTTGTACGTCCAAGTAAGTATACCCCTCACTATAGGAAATTTCCTTCACAGCTAGATTAAAAAAACGCTTGGATGCCGTCGCTTTTACCTTTAAATAGCAGCATTTAAAAAGTACAATTGGCTTACTGAGCCGAAATTCATAATTTGATTGCTTTCCATAAAATTCCATACTTCCACAAGGCAATGAAGAGGCAAAGGCGATCACCTCCTCCCTAAAGTTAAGCAGGGGTTGCTGCAAGAACTTTGAAGACGAACAGTTTAATCCCGTTACATTTATTGCACGGACATCCACAGTGAGTTTTAAACCCAAGAGAAAACATGACAAATCGAAACCCAGACCCCAGTATTCCTCTGTAAAAGCTTGCTCAAGCCTGAAGCAGCTTCGGTTTTCTGCATACTCCCTTACGTATATCGGAGCTGATATGACCATTTCCTTCTCCTTGTACAGGCGGACCTTCGTACAGGGTACATATTTATCGGGTAAGTATTTATAAAACTGGTCGTCATATACTTCATGGTACACATTCACATATTGGGGCAAGTCAAAACAGCCTCTTAGTTCAACTACCGACAGCTCCATCGCTTTCCGTTTCACCTTGAAAACCATACCAACTTTCTCTTGAGATGTCCAAGATCCTCTTTCATCGACTCGAGACTCTCGAATAACCGTGCATGGTTTCCGCAGGGTAAAGGACGCCATTTTACTGTATGTACTATACTGTAGAACTCCTTGTGGCTTAATCGTGTTGTGCTCCGAGTTTGTGAGCAATGAATTCACGATTCCTTTACAGTCAGACCACTGAACTGTACCCGAAACATACCCACTTCCAGTGTTCCTGTATGATCTCATGAGGATAAGCAGAGGACCCTTGCCAAAGTGTAGACTGTTGGTACCCCATCTCTTGCCTGTCCTACTCCAGATTACAGAGGTCCACGGCGAACATATTCGCGTGATGAGAGACACTGAATCAAGTTCGTAGATGTAGATCCCACCTATGGCACACCGTAGGTGACCCAGGCCATCATAATGAAATACTGCTTCCCGCAACTCTATAAACTTATTTTGACTACTGTCCAGTGTGATAAGCAGCCTTGTCTGGGAAGTTTGGTTAACAGAGGTGGCTGTGATCCGCAAAGGTTCGTGATTAGAGAGTCTATATTTATGCAGTGTACAGAATTTAGCTGGGCAACGAATGTCCACAAGATGGTAGTTGAATTTTAGTTCGAACGTTTGCAGGGAATTCCATATCGCCTGAAGCACGAGATCTCCGATGCTTCCAGTGAAGGATTTTTGCAACAGTGAATGCCCACAACCTTGGTCTAGCAGAAATGTAAAAAGGCCAGAAGAGAAATGCTGATCATAGACAGAGAATGGCCCGTCTATGATACGCAGTCTGCTATTTAATAAGCCTCCAGATTTACTGTCACAGTCAAACCTTTGGATATCAACGTTTGGCGTTTTAAGAGAGTCGCCTACAAACGCCCAGGTGTATATCCATGTATGGCCATAAACAAAGGTTCCATTGAGGATAGGCCCGCCCAATTTCAGATGGTTTGGACGAACGCATTTGTTAGAGCAGGATCTGCATATCTCGTTCGGTGACATGTTGCTTATAATAGCTGCATCTATAAGAAGGGCATGTTTGATAGCGGTAGCCTGATAAATCAAACAGAATAATGCTGCGCTTTCGTACGATATTTTGCTAAGCAATCTCACCCGTACTCGATTGGTGGCCATATAGAAATTCTGTACAGGCGTCTTTCCACAGATGGTATACACCATCATCTCTTGCCCCTCAGTGGACAGCTCTGCTATTGTCAATCTCTGCGTCACGTGGCAGTCTTCTGTGTACATGTGTCCCTTCATATAGAGTACGGTTATGTTAACGTGAAGACCAAATGGCACGACTATGTGATATGACGCGTCCACTGCACCCCGTGATATGTGAAAGATACTTCCACATGGGGTAATATTATGTGACCTGGTGCACTCACCTTTATCGCAGATGCATGCATACTTCCAATTACAAGTTCGCATAACAGTAGAACTCGCTTTCCATAACAAAGCTAAAGCATTCTTTACTGTACTGAGTGATCCCAAAGTCGACTGTTTGCCTAATTTCTCCCGTGCCAGAGGGTGGTAAAGCAGGACTGATATATACCTGCTGATAACAATTGCCTGTGTAATCGGCGTTGAGCCTTGACTGTGAGTGCATGCAGGCAGTTGATGATTGCCACGCGAGGATACACGCCCAACATACTTTTCAGGCAGTGATAAAGTAATGGTGACTCCTGCTATGGCTATAAAGATAGTCACATATGGCATGGTGCCCATGTCAGGATTTATTCAATTTCGTACACGCAGAAGATAATACATAATGTGGCATTTAGTAGCCACACCTTTTACGCTAGAAGAAATTCTGGCAACAAAATTTTGAACCAATCACTTCACACAGCAAGAAAATTATACACTGTGAACCTAAGTTAATGCATGAGTAAAAGGAAAAGTTAATGCATAAGTTAATGAAGAGTTAGATATCCAAAATATATGATTAAGCTTTAGAAAAATCTTCATTCAACGTCTTATTGGATTCGGTTGATCAAAAGATTTATATTGTAAGCATGCAATGCATCTGAAGTATGTTAGACAATTCCAAGCCAACACTACTTCCAACAAATACCACAGTTGGAACATTCTTTGGCAGACAAACTCGCACCTCCCTTACCACAGACCTGTCTTAATAAGTATGTATTTTCATGTTAGACGACGAAGAAACAACATAACAAATGGTGAAACCTGAGCTTCCTCAAAAAGACACATAATGAAGGTGGATTTCAATGGAAATTATGGTGAGTCATTATGTAACCCAGAAATTGTTCCTCGTCTACAAATATAAAACCTGGTGACTTCTACAGAAGCCCCGTGCTGCTGCTATACTAAGTAATTCAATTATCTGAAATCCGAGCTAAAAAAAGAGAGAGGTGAAATGTGAGAGCAACCGGTCAAACCATCAACGTGTTGCGACAAGCAGGAAATTTGAAGTCCTGAGCCTTTTGCTGACGAGAATGAATTCATATCAAGCATTATATGTTGAACCATACACTCGCAAAACTAAACTGGCAAATCAAACAATTAGTTGATGCACGACCTGATTTTTTCGAAGAAAGAATGCAGTTCATATTTTGAGGAATATACGGGCATCCGGCGGCTATATCGACAGACAAATTTCTTGTGATACTGCACCTGACTTCTAGTAAGGGCAACTGGGCTTTTAACTATTTTTGATCAATAGATATCATGATTTACTTAGGTGGGCAGCGAGGGGGGGGGGGGAAGGGGGGAGGGGGGGGGCGGTGGCGGGGTTAGAAAAACAAATAAAGAAAATGATTGTTTTTATTGTGTTGGAAAAAAGGCTGTTGAGCAGATAGGTATTTAAACAGTTTGTCTTCAAAAGATAATATTAAACTGTTTTCTTATCTTAAACAACCACAAAAATGTTCTTCACTTTTCTGAAATTCAATATTACAACAATTACCACACCAGAGACAATGTACGGATTGACAAACTATCCGTTTTAAACGTTCTGGTAGACTTCAGAAATAAACAATATGCCACAATGTGGAATACGTGGACACCACTGATATTGATCTTCGATTCAGTTACACCTTCAACAATCCTACTGTACGTTAGAGCTATTGGACTTTTTAGCTCTGCTTGACTATGTCAGCAGAGCTCATGAAATCGAAATTCGTCCGTCGTCCGTCTGTGGCATCGATTATCTCTGAAGTTACTGCATGGATTTCTTTCAAATT
>JAAUYG010230557.1_pt1 | contig 11948 bp, 5 predicted proteins | sample 7278091 | NCBI WGS metagenome assembly JAAUYG01 (sample SAMN14350201, study PRJNA611818) | marine sediment metagenome | isolation source: surface marine sediment (0.6m) | place: French Polynesia: Moorea | collected 2018-08 | reverse complement strand
TGTATTTTATACATACAGTATAGTTCAATGCCACCACATCTTCACTGTTCATTACGTTTCAGTTCACTTCTTTTTCATCAATCATCCGTTTTTGTCATGTCGGTGAATAGTGCGTTATGCATTTTGTTGACATTTACAACTGACGATATATGAATTTTATCCTATCTTAGCCTATCTATCGGTCTGTCTTTTACTCCCATAATCCTTTTCCTAACGATATTTAACTGTTAACTGTTATTATATTTCCCTTTAATTATAGTTGTTTAAATATCACTTCCTCCAACTACATTTCTTGTGACTATACTGATATTCGTAGTTGGGCGTTGGCAGGGACTTACCCGAACAGTAGTCCGTCCCTGGACATGGCATAGATCACCCTGGGCATGGGGAACATGGACCCTAGCAGGCTGACCGTCAGGGCACTCACTGACCCGATAGCCACCACATAGCGACCAGCCCCGAAACCATTCTGGGAAAAAGGAAATATAGGCAGGTAAAGGCTGGAGTCAATTTAAACATGACGAGTCTGCTTTCAATGCTTCCAAAGAACATCAACTGGTATATTGGTAAGAATGGTACCAAGCTCTGTCATTCCAAGACTGTTGACTATCTGTATGTAGGAATTTCCTATTTCGCAGTTCAATATTAAGCCAACCTCAGCTACTAGTTGAAAAAATATGAACTGCATAGCCACTTTGGGACTAGTACTTAACTTCAAATACAATCTGCATTTGTAGTTACGTAGTGAGTGTTAAGTAGAGTGTTTTACTGAAGTTAAAATAAGAAAATTATCTGTCTTTTAGAATGGAATTGGAAACCAACCTGGGCAAACATATCAATCAAGGCCGAATCGCCATTGATATCGAAATAAGGCACCATCAGGGTCAGAATGATGCTAACGGAGACATACGCAACGAGACACGTGACCAGTGACGTAATGATTGCTATGGGGATAGAGCGCGTGGGGTTCTTGGCCTCCTCCCCTGTCGTCGCGATGATGTCGAAGCCAATGAACGCATAGAAGCAGGTGGCTGCACCGGAGATTATCTGGGGTTCGAAACGATACACAATGATTCATAGATGTTGGAGTATGTCACTCAAAATGATTATCACAGTCGTAGTGGGTATGTAAAATGGTGTAATGAACATTTTAACTGTAGCCAATCAGGATGAAGGACTTTTCATACAGCAGCCAATCACAGATGGTGTTGATTATTTGAGAGTCGAAAGAGTCGAATCAGATTATGGGGGCACAATCATAGCAGCCAATCACAATCATGTTGTGCTCAGTCATAATTATAGTCCATCAGAATGATTGACGCTCTCAGATATATAAGTCATACGACAGCCATCAAGTACAATGATCAGCATTATGTCAGATCGGTACTTAGAAGATCAGCTAAGGATAAAGAACTCTTTAGTAAGTAACATTTAAATAATCTGCCATCAGACTGATACTAGCCCAGTACTCACCCCTGTTCCGCCGTACGGTGCGAAGCCGTAGTTACTCCAGTTCTCCGCCCTGACGTACACCAACCCGGCTATGATGATGAACACCCAGATGACAAAGTTGATGGCGTTCAGGATGTTGTTGAAACGCACGGATTTCTGGACACCCACAGCCAGGACACCTGTCATCAGCAGGCCGATAAAGAAGCCGAGGAAATCCGGGTAGGTCTTACCTTTAGGGAGAGACAAAAAGATCACTTCATAATGTGTGGAAACATGAAAAATATCAGTATTTTCTTAGCAAAAAAAAAATCTCTATGCATATGTATTAAATAGCATAAATATTTACTGGTGATAAGAAGGGATTTGTGACGTCACTGCCGCTAATAAAGGCCAGAGAAGACCGTAAAAGGGGCAAACCCTACAATTGCAGATTGCGTCATGGAAAAATTTTATCTGTTGCTGTATATTTTCCAATCAGTGCTATTTTGGATCATTTTTGCTCGTCTTGAATGTGCGGCTTTAATTCTGCTTGACTGTGTCATCAGAGCTATTCCAGCTGTGCGGGGGCCCCTCCTCGTCGTCCGTCCGTCCGTCCGTCCGTCCGCAAACACATATTCTCAGAAACCGTCAAGTGAGTTATTACCAAATTTTGTGGAAAGGTACCTTACCCCAAACCATATTAAGTGTTTGAATTTTAACATTTTTTTTCTTATTTTTAGCACTTAACCACATTGGAGTTTAAATTTAAAAGGCTACCTATCCAACAGCCCTTGAACCAATGCAATAAAATATGTTGAAGCTTGAATATGAGTAAAGTTACCATTAAAAGTTTTGAAAAATGTCCGATTTCTTTGCATGTGACGATATGGGGAGAGCATTTTCAAAAGGCTACTCCTATAGTTATGATTCTTTGTCAACCAAACCTTTTATATATACACTCTGTAACAGTCCACATAAATAAGGAATTTTGAATTCTCCATATATATTTGCCAACCAGATACCTTGTCTGTCTATACATATATAGAACCGAGTTGATAATATACTCATATGAGTTCATGAAAGTTACAAATGTCAACATATGTAGGCTTAGAGAGAAATCACGAGGTTAATTGGTCAATCAGATAATGCACTCTTATTATAATGCACTGCATGTTTCTACAGTACCGCAATATATTCAGTGTAACTTTGTGAACTGTACACCATTACACCAAACTTGTATTTTCTTTATACTTTAGTGTAATATTTTTAAAGATACCCCACAGACAATTTATGCACTTGTATATCACGGCAGCTGCCATCACGGACATCTGTCCTATTGGAAGGAATTCTCAAATTACATTGTAATTCTGTAAGATGTTTGAAAGGAATGGGTAGGCCACTGCCCAAATTGATGTGGCACCAGTGTAGCTAATAATATAACCTTTATCGTCCGTATAGTCTCTGTAAACGAATTTTCAGTTTGGACTTGTTACAGTCACTCAAGCAACCCGGTTACCGCCAAGCTGGGTGGCACATTGACATCTGATGTATCAACACTCCGGGTCCAAATCCCAGCGAAATTTCTCAGACGTCGCTAATAATTGGAATGTCAATACTTTACCCCCCCCCCCCCCCTCCCTTCAGTCCTACCCCACCCCCACCCCCTCCAGTGCCGGAAACTGAGGACAGGAAGTATCGACCGCCTGAGAGGGACGGAATATGTCGGTAAGTACTTCTGTAGCTGAGCCGCCTCTCCAGACTCCAACCTCTCCAAGCGGCGGATTTCCCCATCGTGAGTAAAGCCGCTCGGAATGGCGTCGGAACCCTAATCACCAGCCCGGGTTTTCCTAATTGCTACTTCAAAGGTCCGCTCTCACGAAGTACGCCTAAAAATTGGCGGCAATTTATAAGGCCAATATTGCCGTGACTAGCCGGCGTCGGTAACCGACGACATGCCACAAGTGGGACGCCAGCAGACAGGTGCCCTGGGATCACGTGACCTCGGCACGTGATGTCCGATAAAAGCCGAATACAGGCACAAATTTTCCCAGGTTTGGGGCTCAGGAACACGGGTCGGGTTTAATGTTGATTGCCAGAGTGCCGCCTTTGAGATTCAGGGCCAGAACAGGGCCAGTCAGTCCCCTGGGACAGGGCTACAGCCACAATGACTGGTAGCACAGCCCGGCTGTATGAAGAATATTAAAGTGTTATCTTTAAAAGGTGAAGCTGCTCTTTTTATCTCTCTTCAGTCACTTGTGATGTAAGGGTAAAAAGTTTGAAGTGAAGTGGTCAAAGCCCGTTTTCTGCACAGGTTGTGATGGATAGCTAAGCAGAGGAGCTCGACTAAATTTGGGATGGGAATTCAATTAACGAAAAGTACACGACATAATAAACGCCAGCAGCAACACACGGACATGAAAACGGTTTATATGGGGAAACAATACTTAATTCCAAGAAAATATATAGCCATCAGATACACGTCCATAGATCCCGACTTAACAAGGTTTGCCGTGTTTTATTGGGGGCATTTATGGCCTGGAATGCCATAGAAGGATGCTGCACCCAGGTATAAATCTTCTAACAGGTGTTAAAGAGAATTAATATTTTAGTACCCCGTTATCATCCAGCCTCCTGGCCAACCACACCCTTGGCAGGTGGCACCAAACGACCGTGATTCGGAATGTGGATATATAATTCCAACCCGGTCAGATATATGTCCTTCGTGCTCAGAATTGCCAACCGGAGCTTATCCTCTCTCGCGGAGTCCCTACTCTGCCTGAACCAGCTAGGGTATCAGGTGTCTGGACTGACGGTCAGCCTCTCAGAGGGCCACTTCCCAGCTCTGGCGGGAAAATTCCTCGTTCCGGCGGGAACTAGAGCTTCCCAGTCTTTCCTCGTTTTCTCCCGGCAAAGTCCTGGAATAGGACAGCAACGTCTGTGTCCCATCAACGAGATCAGTGGTTATCTGACACCCAAGGGATGGCACTTCCGGTTCGTTTTATTCAATTCCGCCTGACGCTGCGACAACTTATTCCTGTTTATCGTCCGCGTGCCAGCGCGCCGATCTCCCGATCATCGCTCACCCCCCGTACCCTCTCCCTGCGTGATTATGCAGATAAAAGGAGCAGCGGGAAGCTAGTCTTCTATTTGAGCTCATTTTCCGGCATTGTCATTCCGGGCAGAGCCAGTGTCAAAGGTCGCCTGCCCTGTGAAAGGAACAAGTGCCATTCTCCAGCCTCTTTTCGACTTTGTTCCATTTGGGGAGCGACTCGTCCTCCCTCCCAGCCAGATGGCATTTCGTTGTTTCCTGATTTGATTTCCTCTAGGCACTGATGCACTCTCTTGGTTTTCTCTCTTTTGACTTTTTACGTTGACCTTTTCTCCACACGCAGCCCGCGCCAGTGAAGACTCGCGGGACGTTTGCCTTCTCTCGCACAGTCCTGTGGCTTGTTGAGGAAGCTTTTTTTTTTTGTAAAGCTACATATAGGTCTCCGTGATGTCATGTGGTGGTTAGACTGCAGTTGGGCTGTTCTTGCCATTGTTCGTTAACAACAAATGTAACGAGAGAGAGAGAGAGAGAGAGAGAGAGAGAGAGAGAGAGAGAGAGAGAGAGAGAGAGAGACCAGACAATCAACAGGGCATCCCAGGGGAGGTGATATATATCAGTCCAAAGGACAACGGTGGCCGGACTGCTTATACGTAACAAACAGACATACCAGACTTTTCTTTATGACATGGAATTGTATATGTTACAACGGTAAACTACCAGATGACAGACGTTGATTAGGCAGCAAGAAGAACTTGACATGTGGGTATATTGACAGAAGCATCATGGAATGACTTTGGTGCACGAGAATAGTAAGACATGCAGTAGACCATGTGAGGCCTTTGCATAAATATTGAGCAACTTGAACAATTTACACTCGAAAAATAGATAGAATGTGAAAGGTGCGAGACTTATAGAGAATCTCATCTTTACTGGTATTCTCTCTGCTCGGTGTTGCACATTTCAAAGCCATTGCTTTGCACAAAAGTCGACAAAATTACTGTCTGGAAGTCGTGCGACCTCGATGATTAGTGTCTGAACTAAATAGAAGGCATATGATGTTATTCTATTATTACCCATGTTTCCCATAATCTATATAATGGTCAGTTCTGTATTTTTTGGGCTAAAAGTCCAGAATCATTCGCACTAGTACTTTATCTATAATGCTCTGCTCTATCACGTATCGAAATTAGCTACTTAAATTGGGTATCTCACACTGCTTCAACTTTTGCTTTCCCACTTATCCCGATATAACATAGGACTGTACCTGGTAGGTTTATATCGCAATACCTAATATCGGTCAGAGAAAATCTTTGACCTTGATCAATCGTGGGACGAATGTCTGTGACTTGTTATATTTGTATATTACTTTATATCAAATTTATTCAAAAATACAACTTTCGCTTCTATTTTGTGTGTGTGTGTGTGTGTGTGTGTGTGTGTGTGTGTGTGTGTGTGTGTGTGTGTGTGTGTGTGTGTGTGTGTGTGTGTGTGTTGGTTGGTTCATGTTATTCTGAATCAGTTCTGGTGGAAATATTTCTAAAAAAAGTCACTTAAGTCATTAGTAAGTTCGTATATTTGTGTATGCTTAATCTTTGCAGTGCCTTCTAAAAGTAAGTGGGCTGTACGCAGAGTTTGATCAGTGGAAAACGCGAGACCTTGCTTGATTCGCTTTTCTACGTCTTGTGTATTGTATGCCACAATTACTGTAATTAAACGGGGACCCAAGGATTTAAGCCAAGCCATCAACACCCATTATCGCTCACTGACATTTGCTGACATTTGTTTATTTTTTAATTCTAAATCGGTTTGAGTAATTACCTAAATGTCAGAAATTCTCGTTGCTGTGGCGAGTGTTTGAGTGAAGGTAACTTTTCTGTGGTAACTTCTAACTTACTGTGGTGCTTTCTTACCAATTACGGTCCCGATATTTTCTTCCAAGTAGGCGCTCATGCTATGGTTGGTAAGAGCATCGAAACACGCGCTGAGGGCTGACGCTCCTGCCGCGCTGCCAATCATGTATTCCAGGATAAGGTTCCAGCCAATCAGAAAGGCCACAAACTCCCCAACTGTGACGTAGCTGTACATGTAGGCGGAACCTGACGTCTTGGGAACCCGCACTCCGAACTCAGCATAGCAGACGCCTGTAAACAGTCGAAGAACCGTAAGTTTGACGTCATACTGTTAAACACAGAATGATACAAATTTTATACAGTACGAACACAGTATATGACCTCGGTCTAGCACCCAACTAAACTATTTAATACCAATTAGTGGTCTGTATTTCTGTCAATAAACTGTACTGTAACCACGTTTAACTGATAGATGTATTAGAAGAGACAACGTTATTTGATGCTTGGATTGCTATCACCATCAAACCATGTAAACTGTACAGTAGTTCCTGACTCGTACATGTACATGTTCTATTGTTTCTATTGTGACTCTGTATATTTACATGGATTTTAAGTCGTATTATGACCTCTGGTCTAGCGCTGAAGATCAGGACGAATTTAGATAATATACTACTTCCTTTCCATGTCTTGTTTAGTCACTATATGCCCTTTAGTTTATGACCCCCTTTGTTTGTTTGTTTTGTTTTTCCAATTAGTTGTTGTCTTGGACTAGGTAAGTTTGAAATCAAATAGAGCATTTTGTCGTCAGATATTCTCTCGATTGGTACATGTAAGTATCCGCAACTCCAGACTGGTTTATTTTAGCTGTTACCTACAGACCAGAGGGCAGTTTCAAGAAAGAAACGTAAATCTTAAAAGGTCATAAGTTCACACATCACATTGGCAACTATTGCCTTCCCTGCTTAAGATCACTAATGGAATTGATATCTTTAAGTAACCGGAACCGGAAACTGGACTAGACGAAGTACTGTGGTAGCAGGCCTCAATTCCCAAAGTGCGGCTAATTCGGGGGTTACCGATCTTAGATTTACAGTATTCTTGTGCATATATGGGCCCCGGGCCCCTGCCAGAGCTTGGCGTCCCCCCCCCCCCCCCCCCAGAGACCGCGTACATTCCACCACCAGACACGGGGCTGCAGCCAGCATGGAAGTGTCACCTAGCAGAACGCTGATAGAGCACGGTGTCGCATTCCATTGTCTGGCACATGTCTCTGTGGTTTACCCTGCTGTGACACTCTGGTTTAGTAGGTCACGTGTCATTAACTGGGACCCTGGGCGCGACACCCGAACTGACCAGGGAATGAGGGTCGTGGGTTCAATTCCAGACTCCCAGAAATTAGGGAATTGCTGATATGGGAAGAAGAAGAAGAAGAAGAAGAAGAAGAAGAAGAAGAAGAAGAAGAAGAAGAAAAGAAGAAGAAGAAGAAAAGAAGAAGAAGAGGAAAAGAGGAAGAAGAAAAGCGGAGACAGAGACTTGTGCATGCATGAGAGAGACACTCGTGTGCATGCGTGCGACAAGTGCCTGCTATGGAGTTTCGTCGAACTAAGTTTCTTTTCTACGAAAACAGAACTGGAATGGGCTCTTCTAGTATAACCAAGGACCCAATACACGGTCCTTGGTATAACAAACAATGAAAGTACAGTAACTTTAAACTAAGGAACAATTTAAAGTTACAATTTATCATGCAAATTAGGCTGCATGATACATAATAGATAAAGTGTGCCTGATAATGAATACCTCAACAGCAAATTATTTAAAATATTATTTATTATTTCGCTGAGACAGAGGCACAGCAGTCTTCATATCTATTGCTGTAATGACCATTGGTGCTGTCACTACATAATGGTCTCGACACACTAGTACCCTGATTTAGCGACACCAAGGCTGCGTTCAGAATCGACACAGTTTTGATGGGACACAGTCGAAACGTTTCTCTACAGTCGTGTACTAGAGAGAGGAATTTTGGCAAAACATTTGCAAGCGTTTAGATACTGAACGTAGCTCATTGACACTGATGGTTTGAACCAAATTAAGATGATATCTAAACACAGCGCCGCAATGACAACAACAATGCCTTAATAAAACACTACAAGGACGCCAGTCATTACACCTTATGATGTGAGAGACCACGACGGACGGCGGATTACAGTTGTGATAGACGCAGGGGTCACGTGACTTTCAGGGGTCACGTCTCTAAGACTCGGCGTCGACAGTAATGCAGTGTGATAGCCGACAGTAATGCAGTGTTAGAGCCAAACGACAGTGACAGGGAAAATCATCTCAAGCTAGACTGTAATTACTGCCGTCTAGGCAGTTGTGACCCTCCCCGCCTCCCATACTGGGCAGATAAGCACGACAACGGACGGCCAGGGCTTGCCAAGCACTCAGTCACTGACAGGGCCGGGATTCACAAACCGCCTTTAACGTCTGACTATAGGACCGTTGTATAAATGTAGACTTTATAACTTTCAGTAGAGCCATTTAAATAAAACGAGGTTAACTTTACGAATTAACACATTGTGCAATTTAACCAAATCACATCAAATTCACTGAATTACATCAAGCGTATTTATGGTTTAAATGTTAATACTATAAACGTGAATAAAGTGAGTTTTGGTTTGGTTTAATTTTAACTTATTTTAAGGAGATGACTGGAGCTCAAAAAAGTTCAATATATATTTGCTTACTTTTTCATTTCTCATTAAGTAACAATGCTCAGTTACATCTGCCAATAAACCAGGATTCCACTGCAGATAAGAAGGGGATTTGGGCGTTGGCCATTATAGTCTGCTTCAGAACCATGTTGATTCCTATCTGAGGCGCCTTCATTGTTTACCTCGTCCCCTGCATGGCTATTGGTTGGCCCAGTTTAGCCAATATTCAGTGTCTAGTTTTTGGAAAAAATCTTAAGTAATCTAGTGATCTTAATCATGGAAAAGACAATGGTTGCCAAGGTAATTAGTGAACGTAAGTTGGTTTCTAGACTTAAGAATTTCGAGAAATTGATCCCAGTTGTGTAGAGAAGGATCCTACAACAAACCACTTCGTTTCATCCCCACATAAATTTAAAATTGTAAACTTGGGCATTTTTTGAAGAGTCCCCTCGTTCCCCCAGCCACAATGACCAATAACAGCCCCTCCCTCCCCTCTCCTCACTCGTACCTCACCGGACACCCACAGCCTGTCATTAATATGGATGTGGCGGTTATCAAATGGGGACCGGGGTTCTGACAGACCCCCCCCCCCCCCTCCAAATACCCCCACTCAGGCGTTCCGTAGAGATTACACAGGACGTGACAGCTACACCGTGAATATACTGGACTTAGGTTTCTGGGAAATCCCCAGCGGTCCCCCTGAAGCTGCGGACAGATAGATAAGTTGCCGTTTAATTATAACGTTACTCTGTATGTCATTTCCCTCAGTTATATGTACCAACAACTCTTCAGCCGGTCTTTGATATTTTTTTACAGTGAGTGTCGCACTCTAAACTACGGAGTCCCTAAGGAGACATGGTGGAAAAAAGAACCCTTTTTATGTGCGCACGTAATAATTTCACGTGCGCGCGTGATAACTTCACGTGCGCACGTAATACCTTTACGTGCGCACGTAATAACTTAACGTTCGCACGTAATAAATTCATGTAGGCACGTAATACCTTTCACCTTTTCCTTTCAATGTTCAGTTTTACCATGTCCCCTTGGCAGCTCCGTACTAGACAGCAGCGATGGTGATTGGCTGTTGTCACAGCACCAGCTATTATGATTGGTCATTATTCAAATTCAATGCAGGCAGTTGGGTACGTCGTGGACCAACATTTCGTTACTGAAGTAGATTACGTGGGTCATTTGTCAAGGTCTAAAACTTACCACCTGTAAAAGAGAACTGTTATATACAGACGTTATCCCAAAGGGCCAACTATACGACATTCTAAGTCTGGTCAACCGAGTTGGTACATTTGTAATTTTAATAATTCAGTGCAGAATTGCTACCGATTATATACTCTTTGAGTGACCTCTCTTCCTTTATCTACAGACGAAATCTTTTCTGTGCCCTTATAATGCCAGAGCATCCGCCGAGGGCTGGGGAAGGAGGGCGGGGGCTAGGAAGCCCAAGGGAGTGGCCCGGAAAAGCCAGGCACCTGTCCGAGTCTCACGTGCCTATTTGTCTATGTGTTTATGCCTAAAGGCAACCAGCGGAGCAAGTAGCATATTTGTGTCCGTGAGACGTTGTGGAAAGCCGACGGCCATTTTTAGCTATTCTCTTTGTAGTAGAACATGGGAATTGGCACTGTTTACCCACGTGATTGTGCTGGGGTGGGGTGGGGTGGGTGTCTGACGGTTGGGTGGGGCCCTAGGGTGGTCCCTATAGAGTTGCTGAAGATGATGGATAGCTATTTTACTTGGCATGGGTTTGTTATATCACACACGCACACACATACACACACGTTGAAACACCAAAACTCTGCTCGGGCCTGCATAGGAAGATATAAAATATAAATTATTGCAAAGATGTTGGTTTGGTCTGTCATGTTGAAAAACATCAAGGTTTACTGTTAACGAAGGTTTTACCTAGCTCTTCATGAGATTGCGGGGCAGCCATGAAGAAAAGCTCTGATGGCCCAAATCTTGGGCATAGTTAACTAAAAATCACTGCATAAATTAATGTATTTTTGCAAGTTAAAATTGACAATGAATGTATGAACAGCATCACGTACCTTAATAGGACAGTAGTAACACAACTATGATTCATTACATACGGCACGCCACTTCAGCTTTTCGCCAGAAGTAAAAACTAGGGACATGGCCATGTATCCGCTTTTGCAATCTAGGCTTGTGTAATTCGACCACATCAGAAAAAAGGCAAAATCTAAGGGAACAACTACATTAAAAGTCCCATTGTTTGGTACAAGTATTCAAGCAGATAGTCGAACACACTGATATACACTGAATCCAATTTTTCAGCCTCCCGAGCCTTAGTTCAGACAGCCTTGACGTTTGGGTCAGGGGAACCCCCTTTCTGCTCAGACAACAGACGATAATCTCGTCTGAAGCAGCCTCTAGCATGTCGCGACTTCTCTCTCCGAGGGGGCAGCGGGTTGGGCGATAAAAAGAACCTCGAAGAACAGTGGCGTACCGAATCGATCGCGACCTGCCCCGTAAACCATCAGTATCCGAACGAAATAGTCTGTATTGTCTTTCCATGTTTGGGTTTTTGACCGCACTGTTGAACGTAGACACAACACGGTATTGTGTAACGTTCACCAGCGAAGGAATAGTAAATAAAAGCTGCAAGCATGTGCTATAACGTAGGAAGCTTTTGGATAATCGTCCAAAAAGGCAGATCACCCAAGCAATAGAAATAATAGGTATCTTGTTTGAGATCTTTTTTTTCATTCAGAAATGTAATAAATACTCTACATAAAATTTTACAACCGCTACAAATGTACCACCACCACCACCACAAGTACCATCACCAGTGCTACTACTACTACTACTACTACTACTACTACTACTACTACTACTACTACTACTACTACTACTACTACTACTACTACTACT
>JAAUYG010198694.1_pt1 | contig 11949 bp, 3 predicted proteins | sample 7278091 | NCBI WGS metagenome assembly JAAUYG01 (sample SAMN14350201, study PRJNA611818) | marine sediment metagenome | isolation source: surface marine sediment (0.6m) | place: French Polynesia: Moorea | collected 2018-08 | reverse complement strand
TTATATCGCATAAAGGAGCAGATAGGCCAAATGTTATTATTAAACATTAATAGGAAAGTATCTATGGGGGTCGACTGGTGCAATAGCTTTTGACTTTCGTGAACTTGCAAGGTCACTGTCGAGGTCCCTCCGATTTCAAAGGCTTATGTGGAGCCGAGTAAGTCCATGTGTTACTATTAGACACCCATCGTAAATCACATATGGAGAGTTCAACAGCACCATCACATTTGATCTTGGGTGACCTTGCAGGTTCAAAGTCAAGGTCACTGAAACTTTGAAGGCTTATATGTCGTAAAGTTACTAGTAAATATTAATAGGAAATCATATATTGGGAGTCCTATAGTATGATTACATTTGACTTTAGTGACCTTCTGAAGGTGTGTTGAAGGTCAATCTGAAGTAACTCAGCACATTTCAGAATTTTGATAGCATTATGCGAGTCACCTTAGCTACATAGCTATTTACCTAGTAGCTACATCCAGGTAGGCATTTAAACCTAACTTTTCCTGTCTGGCAAGTGACCAAACAGAGGGCTAAGGCCCATGGGCCTCTTGTTTTCATTTTCGGCATCATATGGTAGAGAATATATGACACAACGCCTCCTTTAAAAGTACACAACCACTTCACTCACCAAATTTATGTATATTCCTAGAAAGTGGCTCTACCATAGCTGTATAAAGAATTATATAATTTGAAACTTTGAATTTTGAGAATTTTGTGTTCCATTTTTCTTGGACGTTTAACATGGTAGTCAATAGGGAATTATACAATATGTAATATCCTGAAAACAGCAAAACGCCCAACACTTGGGAAGTTCTTTGTGTATGCAGGGTACTTTTGACCATTCAGTGTTTAAGATGAGTCTGAGGTCATTTGTTGCATTTCCGATTTTTCTGATTTTCCACAACCTGATATCTTGAAAATGACTGATCGATTTTTTCTTCATCATGTTTGGTCCTACGGAAATATACTTTCTAGTAATATTTGTCAAAAAAGACCATACGTTTGTGAAAAATGACTGGAAATGAACTATTTTAACCGCCCTTGGAGAGTGTCCATATGCCCTTTTTTGCAAAATAACATCAAAGTCCTATGTGTCCTTTACTATGGATGGGCCACCATGAGTTCAGAAAATGCGGCGGAAGAAAACAAATAAACATACAACAAAAAAGAAGTTGATAACCCTTAGAGGATGTCATTGGAGGAAAGGATGGCCCCGAATATAGCAAAAGTGTACAGTGAATGAGTAATTACCATGAAAAAATAAGTCTGATTATTAGCTTTAAATAGCGGTATATTTTTGGCTTCTTTAAGACAGGATGGAACAAGACCAGACGAGAGTGACTTGTTTGTAGCTAAAGACAACGCTTCCGATATTTCATTGCCGACCTGTTTTAAAAAGTGCACACTTAGTCCATCAATTCCCGAACTTTTCGTGAACATTAATAGAAAACCAAATATAGTGAGTCCAATGGCACCTTAACATTTGACCTTGAGTGACCTTTAAAAGTCAAGGTTAAATCCTATCTTGTGTGCATATCTGTAAGATATACATATATTTGCCGATGGTACTTGATATTAATCTGAATATCACCTAAGGTAACTTGTTGGCGGGCGGGATTTTCGGCTGTCCCAGTGGTCTTTCTTGTTTAATTGTAGTTGGTTTTACAAATATCTCTAACAGTTTTCCATTGCAGTATACTTTGATCCTTAGTTAGCTTCTTTTGAGTTGATTCCCATAGTTCTGTGTCATATGACTTTGTAATACGATGGTACATCAGGGAGCATGTACCCTGAAATTTTTTCTAGGGTACCTTTACAAAATTACTTGTTTGAGTTTTGAATGTTTACTTTTACATACTAGATTTTCCCGAAAAGACGAGTTTTAAAACGCGACACCTTCTATTTTTTCTACAGTTAGGAATGATTCCGTTTCACCGACACGTTTTATGTGTTTGATGTGAAGCCATGTGTTCCCTGTGACAGTCCACGCAAAATTCTTTTTCTTTGAATTGTGACAATTCAAGTTACTTTTTAAAAGATTGAAATTTAACATTGAGGCCAATGAGAAAGTGAAAAATTGCAGCATCTTAGAAATGGCTAGTCGTAGAGTAAACCGGGATGACATTTGGGACAGGGTTACTAGCATAGCAAATACGGGGTACCTTAGAGCTAGTAGATTGTTTCACGGTCATTTGGGGGAAGGGGGGGGGGCATTCGGTGCAATTATCTCATATTGCCTGTAACTCGAAAACGGCTGACCGTAACGAGAAACGGATTGAAGTATGGCACTCAGGGATAGTATTAGAACACATCTTTGATCGTTTAGTGTTCAGGGTCATCTTGGGATCTTTAGCTGCTTTTACCCCAAAATGTCCTTTAACTCAAAAACGGCAGACCGTGTGGCACTCATATTTGCCAGTAGAACGTATATGGGGTAGCTAGCTTTGTCCTTGTAGTGTTCGATGCTAGTTTGTAGTCATTCGGTGCACTTAATTCAAAATGGCCTGTAGCTAGAAAGTGGCTGGCTGTAGAGCAAAACGGATTGGAACTTGAGACTAGTACATGTGTCTCGTACCTTTGATTTGCTAGTGTACCAGGTCATTTTGGTGTCATTCGGTACACTTGTCTTGAAAGCCTGGACCTCGAAAATGACTCCCTGTAGAGTGAAAGAGATTGTAATTTGGGACTAGGGGTACTAGTCACAAGGCCCGTGACCGAAAATGGTTGGTTATAAAGCAAAACGGGGTGGCATTTGGGACTCGGGGACATCAGTAATTATACCTGAATAAGTTTCTATACTAGAACACTTCTGTAATGTTTAATTATTACACCACTGTTGTCGCGCAGAGCGTCAATGTCAATGTACCTCTTGGTGTCTTTATTCAGGTGAACCCTGTGGCAGTAGCCACTGGAGGCATTGTCTCATTCGATGTCACAGCAACTGCAGGGACTCGAGCACAGTTGGATGTAGACTACGACACTGCTACAACTGACGATCCTGCGGGGGAGTTCAGTTATCCGTCGTATCTAGATATACCAAACGCCGAAGGAGCAGGGACATTTGCCTACCAAACGCCAGGGCCAAAAACTGCCAGCCTGACTGGAAGCAATTCTCTAGGGTCGCAAGAACTCACGGTCGAGGTCATAGTGAATGATCCAATAGCAAGCCTGACGTTGGAGGCAGTGGCGAACCCTAGAAATCACACCGACCCGGTGGTATTCAGGCGCACGATTGGAGGAGGCACTGATGTGACGTGCGTCTTTACATTTGGAGACGGTCAGGACCAAACTGTGTTTGATGAATTCCCAGCCCTCGCGGAGGACTTCTCACATCTGTACGCCGTCGGTCATTACACACTCGGGGCCACCTGCAGCAATGCCATAGACACACAAACACAGACGTTGAGCGGCCTTATCGTCGAGGTGCCCATCACAGACTTCCAGAGAACCGGGGATGTCTCTCAGACGATACTCCATGATTATTTCGACACATTAACTTTCACGTGGCAAATGACTGCAGGAACCGACGTGTCATGCGAGGTTATCCACAATTCTGTGCCTAGTGCGATACCTGCAACCACCTCTGATGGCCTTGCCTGGTCATTCACCATTACAAATACAGATTATGCAGTGGGAGATAATGAGTATAAGATAGTGTGCCAAAATCACGTCAGCCGCGCGGAATCTAGTTCTTTCATTTACGTTATAGATAAGCATATAGATGGTTTGAGTCTGACAAGATGTCACGAGTACATCCGAACGGATGAAACATGCGATTTGACAGCAAGCATTTCTGAAGGCTCGAGAGTCACTTTTCACATTGCCTGGGGAGACGGTACATCTTATGTGGACACATCCGCTCAGAGTCACACAGGGGGTCCTCTCACCATGCATGACACAAAGTCCTATTCCGCACCGGGTGTGTACACCATTGGCGTAGAAGCTTCTAACTCCCTAGGTTCGGAATCTGCTCAAATTCAGGTGACCGTGCAGAATCCACTCGGTCTGTCCACAGACTACACATTGGCTTGTGTTAACAGTACTAGGCCCAGTGAAAGGGTTCAATGTACGGTGACCCAGCTGAATGGGCTCCCAGCGACCTCAGTCGACGCGATGTGGACGTTTGATGACTCAGTTGACGTTGCTGACGGGCCCGACGTCGCTTTGTCTACCACACTGCCTTATATCTTTTTTCACACATATCCCGCTTATGGCCGATACCAAATATCAGTGGCACTGCACAACCAAGTCAGTGATGTAAGCCTTAGTCTCAGCCCTTCGTCCACTCAAGTAGGGGTGGTTATCAGGGGAGCTGAGATCTTTGTATCAGGAGTGATCGACGAATTGCAATACTCTGTATCAGGAGAGAACGACGAATTGCAATTCACTGTCAGAGTCGACCAAGGTTCAGAGTTAACCTACGACATAAATTACGGAGATGGTTCCACCTCTGGGCCGATACCGAGAGCAACCACTGCTGATTGGAGGCAGCCTGATTTTGTAATCAGTTACCATGTTTACAGTACCTCTGGCTATTATACTGTGCAGCTTACAGTGATCAACGCGCTCGGTTCAAGCATTGTTAACTTGCCAAGTGAAGTCGTTGTCTTGGAGAGAGTATCTGGCTGTAGCGTCACGCCCACCGCTGTTTCTATCACTGTAGGAGAGGCCATCTCTTTTGAAATGAGTGTTGCTAGTGGATCGCGAGTGACGGGCACAGCTCAGTATGACGAATCCCCAGAAAGCCTAGACTTTGCTCTCTTTGACGCCTCTATCATCCCACTGCAGTTTTCGCCACATTCCTGGCCTGAACCACAGATCGTGACTGTGAACTTTGTCGCCGCCAATTCTGTCTCTAGGGACGAGGGGTGTAACTCCGTAAGCGTGACCGTTCAGTACCCCCTGGGTCCTATCACACTGACTGCACTGCACGACAGGGCCATTGTTGCTCATCCGGATGGAATTGCCAGCTTCCAGGTCGAACTGGCGGATACTTCCATTCCTCCACCCACTGGACCTCTGTATTGCCTATGGACCTTTCCAGATGGCGAGACATTCCTGGAAGAATCAGAACCACTGACACTCGGTCTACCTTATCGCGTGTCTCATACACTGCCCGAAACGGTAGTTGGAACTCGTCAAACCCACGTGGAGTGCTACAATGAAGTGTCCCGACAAGAGGCCACCACGGAAATCACCCTTCAAATCACCTTGCAAGGTCCAGTTATTGAAGTTCTTACGCCATACGTTCGTGTTCAAGAGGCCGCGTTGTTCAGCATATCACTCACCAAAGGATCACACTGCACGTACGTTGTCGATTTTGTTGAAGGCATCGAAACCTATTGGCCACAGGATCCTCTCGACTGCACAGTAACATTGCCGGTGTCTCACATCTATACAATAAACGAGAATTTCACTGCTGTATTTGTCACAATATCAAACGACGTGAGCTCTGTTGAAGCTTACATCCAAAGACCTTTAATCGTCCAGGTTCCCGTGCGAGATTTGGTTTTGCGGCCTCTACGACCGACGGAACCTTACCCCCCAGGTGACGTCACCATGGTTATTGAAGTTCCGGGCGGTGTGGAGAGACCAGATACGGTTCACGCTGTATTTACCTTCCATGACGGCACGGGCGAGCATTACAGTTTTGCACAAAGCCTCTCAATGGGAGAGCCGTCTCTGATACCTTATAGACTGCAGGCTGTAAAGTCCCACTTGGTTACGGTAACCTGTAGCAACTTGGTGAGTACGGAGACACTGGAAACCAACGTGACACTGCTGCAAATCATCGAAGGACTTTCTGTCAGACCAGATGTTGGGTATGTATCATCCAACGAGCCGATTGGTTTTAGCGTGAGCTTAACAAACGGCAGCTCTGTGACAGTGGAGCTTGATTATGGCGACGGCTCGACTGACGTGATTACCATTCCCGGGAGAGTTTCCGAACATTATGATGTCATATTTGAGCCTCATAGATATACAAATCCTGGGTCTTACCGTGCTCAAGTGACGGCACAGAATGATATTGATACAGAAACCGACGTGGCTGAAGAAATTGTCGTACAAAACGCCTTGGTGATGGCAGACCTCAATGTTATAATTCCGGCGACTTTGCGAAAGCCCAGTGGTTTGGCACCGGAAGACCTTGTGATCTCGATAGCTCACCTCCAAGGACCCGAGCCAACCGCAGTGTGGGGAGAAATACATGTAGACGGCGAACCATCTCATACTGGTGCAGTACCGATTGAAACTTTGCCCGGGGAAGTCAGACACAGTTTTCCAGCTCAGGCTTTAGGGAGAGTTAACATGTCGGTTACTTTTTCGAATATGGTCAGTCGTTTCACAGTGCAGGGCATTGTTGTAATCCAAGAAGAGCTGACAGACATCATTATTAGTGTCCCTCATTTTGCCGCGGTTGGGGATATAGTTAATATTAGCCTCAGCCTAGCATGGGGCAGTCATTTCACTGTCGATGCTGATTTTCAAGATGGAAACACATTCAGCTCGAGTGTTGATGTCCTGGTCGACACCCCAAGAGATCGCAGAGCGTATCTCATTGAGCATCCGTACAGAAATCCGGGTATTTACACAGCAGTCCTAACGGTAACCAATGCATACGGAAGCGAAGTTGTGTCGGGCACAGTAGAGGTTCAGCTTCCCGTGGAGTCTCTGAATGTCAGAAGCAACTCCCCCGTCGCATTTCCACTTGATTTCCTACTGCTAGACGTTCAAGTCAACGAAGGATTGCCCAGCCCCAGTAGCACGCGGCTCAGTGTCAAATTTGGTCTCGATGAAGAACTGACAGAAATAGAGCAAGATTTAGCTGGAAATCACGCTTCCGTGGAACATTTGTTTTCATCACCGGGGGATTACCCTGTTCATGTCGTGGTCAGCAATGCCATAAGCAGCAAGGAAGTCTCTATCATGGTGCAAGTAAGGGAGGTAATCACTGATGTGGGATTATCTGTTAGAGATGCACATGGAAACACGGGCGTCTATGTTCATGAAGGAGCTGAAGACCTTATAAAGTTTCCCAAGTACTCTGAGCTGGTATTTACCGCGCTGCCTTCTGCTGAGTCCTTCAATATATACAACTGGGATTTCGGTGATGGAAGGAAGGAGACTGGGCGTGACATATCTATCGGGCATTCCTATCCTTCACCTGCCTCGTACTTGGTGATAGTCAATGTTTCGAATGCAGTGACCGAGCCAATATTCGCTTCCTTGGAGTTTGTCATTTACACGCCTGTGGAGATAACCTCTTTCAATTACACCCGCGGCGTCCTCATTGTTGGGGAATCTCGCTCTATTACTGTCGGCCTGGCGGAAATACAGGACGATTTGTGCGTGCAGTTTCAATTCACCCTCGTGGGCAGCATCCCACTCATTTCAGACAAATTTTGGCAGGCGAGAGACATCAGCCTGTGTCCCAGTGCCGGCACATCCAGCTTCCAGCAGGCCCTGCCGTCAGCAACATACCAGATGAACTACGAGTTTCTCTTGGAGGGAGAGACTGAGATCAAGGTGATTGCCAGCACCAGATACGACCACGCCGAGGAGGCAAGCACCATCTCCGTAGACGGAGTTCCTTGCTTCAACCCAGTGGTTAGATTGAAGGAGGACGAAGGGAAGTCTATAGAGACAGCCTTGCGGTTTGTGAAGTCAGAACGAATTGTCATACGGGGCAGTCTTTTCCTCGTTGCCATCGATTGTGACTTGACTGATGCTATTGAGGCGTGGTGGACAGTCTCTTACGAAGGAGACGATGGCGTCGTCCAAGTAAACCTGCCCGATCTAGAAGGTCCGAACGTAGTGGTTTCTCCGCTGACTTTGAGTTATGGGACTTACCGGGTTGACCGTTACGTGCAGATGATGAACCTAACTGACCGAGTAGGCCACGCCACTGTCTATATCTCCGTCGTTGGGACCCCTATTGTGGCTGGCATGTCCGGAGGACAGCTGCAGCGGGTTGGGTATGGAAACTCGAAAGAAGTGAACGCAGTTAGCGCATCGTATGACCCGGATTCAGGATCCAGCGAGCAAACCGCAGAAAACAAGATCGCTGGAGGGATGAGGTTTCGATGGTATTGCTACCAGTTGAGTGAAGAGAGCGCATTCGAGAGGGAATTGAACAACGGAACCCTCTCACGCATTGAGGTTCCGCCAGAAGGTTAGGGACAACTGTAACTGTAACTTTGTAGTTGGATTACTAAAATATCGTTTCTAAACAGCGTAGTAACAGATGCACGATGCCTTCTATGGTCTTGATTTTGCTTTAGAGTTTGGGCAAATACGCTGAGCTATTGCTCAGTGAAGTTATACTAAAAGAATAGGATATTCCGGTATTAAACATTAACATCATGGCTAGTTTTATTAGTTGGTGGTCTTTATTTGTTAGTTGGTGGTTATTAGTCTTATTAGTTGGTGGCACATATATGGTGTGAAGCTACGACACAGTGCGATAAAACATAATCTTTGTTTTGAAAAGCCATGCGTTTATTATCGCCGTCCTTTACAAGAAAGAAAGATAATGTCGCATGATGCTCCTTTGGTTTCCTGCTAGACGCAGAGTGGGGCGGTGAATCTGGCTGCTTTGGTAGCGGTTATGGCGAGCTCAACAAACCCGACACCACCGGAAAAATCACTCTCCACACGAACAGCATGCAGCCCAACGTCACCTATGTTATCGTCGTAGTCGTTACTAAGGATGAACGAGTGGCAAGCTATAAGCAGTTGTTTCAGGTTGTGCCAGGCAATCCACCAGAAGTGGGAATAGAGTAAGTCCAATACATCACACACGCTGGCTTGTTAATTCGCATGTTCGTGCGTATGGGAGTAATGGTAATGGGAAACAAATTATAAATTTTTGTTTGGTGATGTCACAACTGCTATTCAATCCGTGATGTGAGGGGAATGGGGATGATAGTTGGTGATACATACCATGGGGTAATGTTTTTTTCTGATATCCTTCAGCAAGGAATGAGTTGCTTGAGAACAGATGGAGCACAGTATTAATTATACTCTCTATCTGTTCCCAAACAGCTTATTCCCCGCTACTGCTCGAGCCGCTATGAAGCACCTCTCGCTTCGCTGGAGTATATCAGTTCTTTTGACAGTGCGATATCTCACACTTGTTTTGAAAAGAGAACATCGGGCGTCTCCGGCGTATATAAAGCGATGCATTATCTACAGGATCTGTATTAAATCGGTGACTTATGCTGTTGGCACAAACTAGATCTGCGGGCAATGACTCAATCTGCCATCCTCCAGGTGTAAAGCGCCAGCGGAATGCAATGCGAAGATTAATTCCCAGGAATCTGTCATCCTCTTCGGGTCATGTGAGTCATGTGACGAAGACCAAGAAGCTGAGTTCACATGGGATGTTAAGGTCAAAGGTCAGGGTCAGCAGACGACGACTGTCCAGGGAACATTTCTCCGCTCCTTGCGTGGTAGGTTCCAGTTTCTTTTTACCTTTTATCTATTCATCACCAATTCATCGCCCATCATCATTTTTTTCTATTTTATAATATGTAAGAACAGGTAACCTCATGGTAACGAAAAGGATAAAAGATTTAAACAATACACAATCAAAGCTAACGTTAAAACATACCCCGTTCAATCGACTCTTGGGGGCTTAGGATGATCTCTAAATGTACTTAGGATTATTAAAAGTTATTCTATCATATATACATTGAGCGACACGTTAAATATGAAAATATTTTGGTAAACCGATAAAAAACGGTTGACGTGCAACATAGCATAGAATACTCTGCAATTCTTTTCTAATTGTTGCTACTTAATCTGGAGTAACAAGTAATGCTACCATATATGCCGCTGCATTAGTTTACCTGTGTCGTGTGCATTTAACATGTCCATTCGTCGACAAGTGATCTTTATTTGTCGATAGGGGGCAGGATAAGCAGTCTGCGCATCCCACATGAGTTAACTGAAACCGAAGCGGGTAAATTTCTGGCGGTGATTTTGCAAGCCAGGATTTTCGGTGCAGAAGATGGCCTCCAGATGTTTGATGTCTATCTCAACCCCCCGCCAACAGGAGGGACCTGTACCGTTGAACCAGCCTCCGGTGTGTGACCGATTAAATTGGAAAAAAAAGAAAGAAAAAAGAGAGAAACACAGTTGCAGTAAAATAAGTAAACATTCATGCTTATTTCGAAATGGCTTAGAACTAGAAAACAGCTGGTCGTAGAGCAACAGGGAGCGGCATGTGTACCTTGGGGACACTACTGCAACATGTATGGAGTGCTTGTAGGACTCAATGTCATTTTGGGAGTCGTTCATTTCACTTGTTACAAAATTACGCGAAAATGTTTTTTGTAGAGTGAAGTAGATTTTAAAATTCAGCGCTCAGTGATAATAGTGACACATCTCGATCTGGGCTATACCGTGACCTTGTATGGGATAACAGTTTGGAGTCATTCGGTGAATTTGTCTCAGAATTGGTATTATGAAAAAAATGTGTAATGTTTCAACTGTTATATCTACTTCTGTCTTCAGTCATGTTGTAAAAGCACGTGGGTATCTTGTTTAGATACTATTACGCAACATTATGTCACATATAGTGTTGATCGATTTGAAGGATTGGTCCCTTGAAAGACTTTTATCATGCAACCCAGTGCTCCGGATTCCTAGGTTTCGCGCTCACTTTGTTCACCGTGAGCTGCTGGGGCTGGCAGGACGAAGGGGACCATATCCCAGATGTGGATGAATTGGACTCACCACTGCCAGTCGACGAGGGAGCTAGCATCCGCTACGAATATGGCTTCCGATTGTACGGCGAATACGAGAGTTTCAGGAGCACCACGCCTATGCTTCCCCAGGGGGATGTGACGGACGACCACAAGGTCGTGGTCATCATTGACGTAATTGACAAGTTCCACACCAAGACGAGAGTGGAGATTGAAGTCCAGGTGAGAATGCGTTGTGAGAATGAGTCTGAGTAACGGAAACTGATCCCCACTCGTGGGGGCAAGACGGAATGAATAAACGGTATTTCATATAGTTTAAACACTGCTTCAGTGCTCCCCACATGGTCGCCTGCCGTCAGCATAGCGCTGCAGGCACAATATGCATGTGTTAAAGGAGGAAATCTTTAAAAGTCGTCTCGCTTTTTTTAACGCTTTCGGCGTTTTTGTTGCAGGCCTTGCCCCCGGAGGATGGAGATGACGCTGTAAATGAGAAGATCGACGAGCTGAACAACCTAGATGCATCCACAGCTCTCCTGGACTTGGAGGATACATTGTCCATTGTGCAAGCAGTGGTCAGCACGGCAGTCGCTCCTGTAGTGGAGGTGTGTATGCTCTTTTTATAATCACGCCGTAATCTGCTTGTATACCCCTACTCTTAACAACAACCAGCAGCAGTTACATGTAGGAGAAGCTAGCTGTCTTCACATCTATAACTACGATATGCCACAATTGTTTTGTGTCCCGTACAGGAAGTGCCCCCTACCGAAATAGGAGGAGGTGGATCGTCGTCTGGGTCATCTGGGTCTGGAAACTCCAACAGCCGTCAGAGGACGGAGGAAGAGAGACGTCGGGCTGAAGCCAGGAGGCAAGCCGAAGAAGAACGGAAAAGGAAAGAGGCGGAGGTATGAGCGGCGAAAACATCGTCTGCAGTCTTGTAGAATAAAACTGCGGTATATGCATATTCATTGGGATAACCTCGTGTAGAGCACTGGGCCTCATTTTTGCGGCCACACCAGAAGAGACCGCCGGACTGTAAAGATCACTTCTCACTAACACCGAACATTGGCTTTTTGCAGTGTTTAGTGGTTTCAAAAATATGACCCCCCCCCTACTACTACTACTACTACTACTACTACTACTACTACTACTACTACTACTACTACTACTACTACTACTACTACTACTACTACTTTATTTATAAAATAGTAATAAGGGGGTGGTCATATTTTTGAAACCA
>JAAUYG010042784.1_pt1 | contig 11949 bp, 9 predicted proteins | sample 7278091 | NCBI WGS metagenome assembly JAAUYG01 (sample SAMN14350201, study PRJNA611818) | marine sediment metagenome | isolation source: surface marine sediment (0.6m) | place: French Polynesia: Moorea | collected 2018-08 | reverse complement strand
GCCATTTTTTTGAGTAAAAATAGCTCAAAAATGCATTCTCCGGAAGAAAACCTTGCATTGTCCTGGTATTTTAGGAAAAAGCTTCCCACGGGTAGTCTTCAGCACAAGTGTAAATTGTTTCCGATGTGGTAATTTTCTACTGAGTTATGGCCGTTTTTTTTCTAGTAAAAATAGCTCAAAAATGTATTCTTGGAGTGTTATAATGGGTACTTTCTGGCCAACCGGGATGCCCCATCGGGTTCCACAGCAACCGACTGTCTAGTTGTTAATGCCAAAATAACATGCCAGGTTGTGAGTGTTGGTTGAGATCGACTGTAGGAGTTACCATGTTTAGCTCAAACAGTAGAACGTAGGTCTCTGCAGAAGGTTGTGGGTTCGAAATTCAGATGTTGCGTTCCTTTTGGTTTTCTTGAGACTCCTTCCAAGGAGTTCATATTCATCAGGCATCAAGTGATTTTCCTGTGTCTGGGGAAATGTTTGGCAGTGCTGTCTTACGTATTTTAATACGATCTACTTAAGTTTGTTGAAGGACAGTTAAAGGATGAACAATAAAGTTAAAAAGAAGACGAAGACGTATTCTGAGCTGTGTGCTGTTCCAGTTTATCTGTCAATTGCTGCAGCTAAAAGTATAGCATGTTCAACTCCAGGTCCATTGGGTATAACTGGGGCCTGGCGAGCACATCATGGCAAACCAGTGATCCCATGTGGCTGATGGATGTGCATTGCCAAGGAAATGAAAGTAACATTTTGGAGTGTGCTCATGGTGACTGGGGAGACGTGGCCGGGTGTTCGGCATTTAAATTGGTGGCAAGTGTCGTCTGCTATTCAACCCAATGTAAGCAATCCAGGGTTTAATACTGTTGCCCCTCCCTTTTTCCTCCTCCCGCTTGCTAAAAATGCTGCTGCTGCTGCTGTTTCTATTACTACTGCTGCTGCTGCTGCTGCTGTTTCTACTTCTACTGCTGCTGCTGCTGCTGCTGCTGCTGCTGCTGCTGCTGCTGCTACTACTACTACTACTACTACTACTACTACTACTACTACTACTACTACTACTACTACTACTTCTACTACTACGTCTTTCCCAGACACCCGCTGTGGTCGTGAGATCCTGGATGACACCCTGAGTAATGAGATCAGTCCGTTTTACCGGGATCAGACAGGACAGGAAACCCCCCTGACTGACGTCACACTCTACTCTCCTCTGGCTTGGTGTGGACAGCCAGAAGGCTTGGAATCCTTTCTCCTGGTAGGAATTGTAAAACATGTAAAAGGTTTGCTACATTAACATTAAGTGAAGAGCAAGAAGGTGATCAGTGATGAAAGTAGAAGATGCACGAAATGAATTTCAAAGTAGAAGAAAAACACGATGAAGTAAGATAAGAAAACAAGGAGTTCCTATGTAGATGAGCATGAAGGCATTATACGTCCGCGCACACTATAATATAGAGCAGTAATCAGTCTGATGTCGAGCTTGATTTCCCTTGCTGCACAACATTTCATTTAATCTATCAACGTCCCAAAATATACTTTTGTGACATATCTTTGCCGTTGTCTAGTTGGAGCTGCTGTACCCGCGCCGTTTGCAAGGAATCGTCACCCAGGGCGACCGCCTGTCTCAAACTCACGTGACTACCTTTACTCTGGAGTATGGTTTGGTCATATCGGAGATGGTGCCGTATTTTGAATATCCAGGAATTACAAAGGTGAAAGCAGTAAAGCCATGTTTATGCATTCTCAAAGTTTCACATTCCATATTAACGAAACTGCAAAAATAATAATCCATATTTGGGCCTTCTAGAAGTTTCATATTTCTATACGTATGAAACGAAATTGCATTCGTCAACAGACAGGTACTAAAACTGACCATATTATTATGGTATATTTTGGCATACATTTTCAAAATATCTATGTGTAACTATTGTGTCAATAAGAAAACCGTTTCAATATATTTAATGTAGGCTCCTAATACTCCCTCACGGCTTTACCCTATTACTTTAACATTTACCGGATTAAACTATAAGGGAACATGGGCTCGATGTTTCCTTAAGACTGCTACTAGCAGGCTGACGAGGACTTTTGTCCTGTTACAACATCAATAACTATTAAATTAATTTGTTAAAGTATTTCTACATCACCCGCTGTCTATTTCTCCAGGTGTTTGAGCACAGCAGCAGCAGTTCTCCCCAGACTCACCTGTTCCTGACCCAGATGTCCGCCAGTCTGGTAAGACTCAACGTGACAGGTTACCACGGCCAACCATGTCTCAGACTGGAGCTGCTGGGGTGTGTCACCAAAATGGGTAAGACGTGTATGTGACAGGTATCACTATTCTGTGAATACAGTGAAACTTGCTGTAATATAGAGAATCCAAACTTCTCCAAAATACTCGTATCTAAATTTTGGCTTCACTCAGATTCTCAAGCATCCACATTGCTAGTGCTGAGGGCTTAAGTCTGACCTTAGACCTATATATTTTCAAGAATTCTGGCCCTGATGCTCTCCAGTCTTACCCTACTATACATATACACACACAAGAAGGGACGTTATAGTACCGCTCCAAGCCACACGTCATTCTCCTTTGTGTACCTGGATGTCCCTATGTCAGAGGATCCACCATGAGAGCAGTCTGATTAAAATTCAATTCCCGGTTTTGACAAACATACCGTATGTAACGTCACTGGTATATATCGTACCTGCCTGCTGGCATTTAGTTTGAAACATATTACAGAATACCTTGTTTTGAAGCCTTTGACGCTTTTGTGAAAAAGTAGTTTTTCCGAGATTTTACAATATTCCCAAGCCTTGAATAGGGGCTTAAACTGCCTCCTGGCAAGCAATATGCCATTCGTGGATGAAATAAGTAAACATATTTGTACCTTGTGGGGTTTTTTGTCATTAAGATATGTAGACTATGAGATGGAGAGTACTTACAAACAATATTTACAATATAGAGGACGAAATCTTACCTCTTAGTCAAATTTTGAAACCACCATGATCTTGATGTCTTCATTGAGTGTCCACATACAGTCGAGTCGGGGTCGGGGTCCGTCTGTGTGTTCTTTGTAGCGAACCGCTAGAGTCAAGGAGTGTCATCGAGGTATTTTGCTACTGATTGCCTCACACACCATATAGTAACTGTCCTATAGCGTGTCACTTCCTCCGTTATGTCTTTATTAGTTACTAACAGGGATTGGAAAGTATTGATGCACTTGTGATTCGATGGGACGCCATGGGTGCTTGGTCCTATGTAGCCTCTCAGACACGTCCGTGATGTATAGAATGCTGATACAGTTGATATAGTGGTCTGACGAGGAGGTGGTTTGGGATTCTAGTCGGCGTTTCTTGCGGGTGGTACGTGCCCATGGATTGAAAATAAATCACCATTATGGCCATCGTAACCCGGGATCTTAACACGTTGGGTCTCGGTGTCTCTGTCAGATGGATCGCATACTAGCATATTGGGCCGTCGCAGAAGTTTCCCTATGACCGACCTCTTTATGTATGAGGTTATTCTTCGAGTCCCAGTTGAGATATTGTAATATACCTTGACCTTGAGGTCCCTATTACCATTGTGGGGATGACAAGGGTGTCCTGGAAGAGAATATAACCTTTTTCTTGCTCGTCTTGTGATGCCTTGGGGGCCTCACAGCGACCCAAACCTCCTGGAGTGTCCAAAGCGTCTATGATTTCAAAATCTGACCCCAAGAGGTAAAGGTTTCTTCACTCAGGGTGAATCCGGAGTGCAGCACGTACATTCATGAACATTAAATACAGTATTATATTTTCAGTACCAAATGTTGACAGCGAGATATCATTATAATATCGCTAATATTACATATTACCATCCTATATTCTGCCAAGAACATATATATTACCCACGTCCAACATCTAGCCATGTTTATTTGAATTAGGTTTAACTTATATGTTATTTTGGTGTGTGACTGGAAATTCAGACCTACAAAGCAGAACCGCCAGTACTTACAGAACAACATTTCCACAGTGTTATGTTTGGCGAGAAATAAAGACTGTGAGAATGCAAATACTTAGGACTTACTGCCCTACAGTTCTACAGTGTTATGTTTTAGTGGAAAACATAGACTGTGAGATCGCAAGTACTTAGTCCTTACAAAGCAAGGCTCCTACTGTGTTATGGTGTAATAAGAAATGTTATATGTGTGATACTGTGAGTACTTGCATAGCAATAGTCTCACAGTGCCTTGGACAAGTTCTTTCATTTCTTTTCCAGAGGACCTTTCAGTAAGCGCGGATTTGGTTCAGAGTTCCACGAAGACTAGCATAGTCAACTCCCGTGCGCTTGGTTCTAGCTTCGAAGCCAGAGCTCCCTGGCTGGCCGTGGATGGAAATGTCGGTACTTGCACCGAAACGGAAGTCGAAAACGCCACCTGGTGGCGTGCCACAATGGAACACGACTATTACATCCACACTGTAGTTTTCCAGGCGGGAATTACATTCGGATGTAAGTTGCTCCAGAGTGACATTTTATAGTACACCGTTTTTAAATGCGCATTTCAACATATTACAAAACGGCATTTGCATGTTTGCTTTTTACCCTACTTTCTTCTTTCAGGGAATCTAGCCGCCAGAAGGCGTACCAGTTCATCAACTGTTGGTTGGCATGGTCACCCGTGGCGTGCAAACGATGGGAACAGACACCCTATTTATTGGGATGGCTCGTATGTACGCTAGGATTGATGACATTTCGTCCCACGTTGTAAATCCATATTGGAGGAATATTACAAAGCAAATTTTAATGTAAACATAGTTAACGTCAGTTACTGTTAAATGTCAGTTACTGTTAAATATTTAGAGGCTTTCAGATAAATTTTCCTGCGCCTAAAATTTGTTGAATTCTTAGTACACACTATGCGCTTTTCCGAAAGTACGGAAATGGGTTACTAGAAATTCATTAATGTTTGCCTCGGATTTACTTTGCGATTTTCGCGACCACATTTAAACGCAAAAATAAATACCCACAAACATAATTCAAGTGCCTATATAATTAACAAGACCTGAGCTAACCTCAGATATTAATATCCGCAAGCATGGTTTTGTTTCAAAAGGCGCAAACATTAATCTCCGCGAACATTAATGAATTTACAGTAATATAGGGGACACATATCCCAGCACACTATATACATAAAAATACATCATGCGATAAAACAGTATAAAATATTAACACTAAAATAAAATATAGTTATGCACATTTTTTTGCCACAGAGTATATACACTTCACACTCATAATTATAGGTAAGAATGCAATTAACAAAATTTGGCACCAAACCAAATAAGCAGCTTGGTTATATTTCAGCTGTTCGCACACCCTGTTGGAGCACAATCCTTGGTGGATTGTCGATCTCGGAAAAGATCGGCTGGTTTATGGCACACGAATGCCCAACAGATACGACTGCTGTGGTAAGGGTGCATATTTGAGCACGTAGACAAGTTGTCGCCGGGAAATAAGACCTGAAAATAAATCAATCATATAAATGTACAGTTATGTCACTGAAATCGTGCATGCCAAGCCCTGCGCCTTAGAAATTTCGAGGGTAAACATTTTTCATCGAGCAACTATTGACAGTTACAATTTACAGTACTGCTTATTTACAGTTATGTATCATATTCGAAGAAAACATACGTCTAACCAGCAATGAAACGGGCATGTGTATTGTGTATTGTAAATCTTTGCTATGCGTTATGTTCTGCATCTGTCTTGACTATACAGTGATTGAAAGCTTGCTAAAAGAGCTACCATTCAAATTCGGCGTTGCTGAGGCTCTTACACAACAGATAGATCTTTACAAACAATATCGGATCTCCGTATTTGATTTCGATATAGATAAAGCTTCTCTAAAAATGGCACAATGAGTATGCTTCACTGCAATATCGGATAATCACCTAGCGCACCGTCTGGAGCACTTTGAGCTGAGGGTGGCAGAAGACGCCGACTACCAGTGGGGAACAGATCCTGACATCCAGAAGTTCCAGATGTGTATGGCATTCCATGACCGGTTTCCGGAAGGTCAGACCAAGACATTCCTGTGTGACCAGCCTGTGTATGGCAGGTACTTACTCTCTACTTCAGCAGTAGATTCAGCAGTGATCAGATAGGTCGTCGGATCGGGGATATTTACAATTATAGTACTCAAACCCACGCTTAAGATATTTTAACAAAAAAGAAAACACAACACTAACTTAGACACCGTCGTCTTAAGAGTACAATGCGCAGCGTAATAATATGTAATATAATAATATTAATATAATAATAATAATAATAATAATAATAATAATAATAATAATAATAATAATAATAATAATAATAATAATAATAATATATCGACTCCCTTATAATATATCTTTTAGTTTGTTTAAATTGTGTTCAGTCTGTTATATTTTAAACTATAATTCATTTATAAGCAACACTTTGAGATCTACTGCTACTTTAAATGGACTCGGTACATCCAACTCTTTATGATATGAAGTGGTTTTGATGTTTTGTGATTGTTAGGTACTTCATGGTGACGATACCGGACCAGGAATATCTCACCCTGTGTGAGGTCGAGGTGTTCGGGGAAAGGGGTAAGATCGTGTAATATGGATTGCTGAAGATCCATAACATTGACTGAAAATCGCGTAACATTGACTGAAGATAGTGTAACATTGATTTCAGGTCGTGTATCATTGACTGAAGATAGGGTAAGATCGCGTAACATTGATGTTCGCAAAATAATATGGCATTTACCGTTTGAAGGTTGAAACTACATGCATTGAATATATTAATTAACGATCGTTTTCGATATTCTTATTGGGTAATCGAGATCGAAACAGATCGAAAATTTTAAATTCACTATTTTTCCCTGCGGAGAAACCCGGGGGGGGGGGACCAAAACGTTCATTATGTGGAAAAAGAATGATCGTAGAGCGAAGCTGGGTGAAAATTAGGGACTCGCAGGCAGTAATTGAATATACGTGAGGTATTTTTGACCTTGTAGCGTTCAAGGCCATTTTGGTGTTATTCGGTTCACGTGTGATTGTTTCGATAATAAAATTTCCAAAACACTAATTCTTCTACAAATCGCAGCCGAAAACGTCTCCTAAGCTAAGGGATTTATGAAATTTTGAAAACTGAAATTTTAACAATTTTTTTGTTGACATGGGACCCAGTGGGAATGAAAATTTCAAAACTCTACTCCATAAAAAAACAAAGGTTTTCGCACTTGAACTGAATTTTCCTCGCAATGATCCTCACCAAACTACAGTGGGTATGTTTGAAATCTCGAGTTACCGATTTTAACATTTTTTTTTCAAATTCACCATTGTGCCATGTGGGAAAGACCAAAACCTCAATTATCTGAAAGAGCAGCGATTGTAGAACAAAACGGAATGAATACTCATACATATATGAATACATGTGAACTTGTACCATGCAAGGTGGTCATTTTGGATCATTCGGTGCACTTAACAAGTGCACCGAATCATCCAAAATGACCTTTTTGAGAAAATACGATTTTCAAGCGCTACTTCTACAAATCACAATCGAATTTTATCAAACTTGTCCAGAAATATCGTTTAATGGTCCACACAACACTTCGTTTAATATTTTCAAAATTTTTAATGTTTAAATTTTATCGATTTTTTTCTCGTTTTCATTAACATGGGACCTAGTAGGACTGAGAATTTCAAAACACTACTCCTCCTACAAATCGAAGCTAACAGGTTTCAAACTTGTCCTGGATTTTCACAAAACTACGTTGGGATTTGTTAAACTTCAGTCTGTGCTCCACAGTTTTCGTCTAAATTCTATCAAACGTTGTTATGATTATGATGGCTATCGGGGAATGTAGGCTTCAATTTTTGTCGACGATCTGTGCAAAATTTAAAAAATATTATGGGACCTTGAGATGTTTGTTAACACAGGATCAAATGGGGCTGGAAATTTCAAAGAACTACTATTACAGTTCGAATCTTTTTTCCTTTTACTTTCTTAATTTTTCAAGAACACAATGTACAATGTTATTATACCAAGGTCTTGCATAATTATTTAATGATAGTGTTACGTCCTTTCCTGGGCTTTATATGGGCGAGGATAACATGAAGAAAAGACATGTTTAGAATTATTGAAAGAACCAAAAACAAAAACATGAAACAAGGGCACCAGAAAGAAAATGTGGCAAATGAAAGAAAGAAGGACAGTACGAATGGCCCTTTAGAAAGGAGAAAGAGAGGAAGAGAAAAAACAGCTTACATCAGGTTGTTGTCATCATACAACCACTAAAGTTGCATACTATATGCTGTGTTACAGACTTGTTTGAAGTTGTCCTGGATGTGGACCCACCTTCTAGTGGTGGCACAGTGACGGAAACTGTTGCTTGCCAACATCACCTGGATATAACTGAAGGCAGCTTTGCACACAGCCTGGTGTGTCCAGATGACGTAGGGGCCAGGGGACTGAGAGCTGCTCTGCCTCACACAGGACCCCTGTCTCTTTGCACCATAACTGCATATGGAGGGTTTCAAGGTAACCATGTTAATTATATGTACCATCCACTTTCTTTAACGTGTACACCTATATTCCATATGCGATTTTAAGCTTTGCTTCACTGTGTCAGCAAAGCTGATATCATGGTGCATGCGTCCGTCGTCCATCATGTTCCATCCCAAAAAAGTTTCCTACAGGACCGTTGAGCAAAGTAACGCCAAATTTATGAGGAAGGTAGCTGTCCAACATATACTGATACCAAAATTATTCAAAGTTTTGGCATTTTAAGTTTCAGTGATTTGTTTTCCGTTTTTTTAACATGGGACCCCGTGGTAGCAAAAAGTTTAAACTGCTACTTCTTCTACAGTTGTGAAGTTTTTGCAACCAAACCTACCTGTTTACAGCCCCCTGGTGGTGCTCCCTATAACATTTCGATCAGGACTTCTAAATTTTCATATCAAACTGGTGCTGAAATGTTTTCACATGGGACCGAATGGAAACAAAAAAATCAAAACCTTCTAGCTTTAGCACCTGTTATGGACGTGTGTGTTGGCACCTCATAAAGTCTAGTAGTTATTAGAGGTTTCCCAAAAGTACGCTGCAGATAAATTCCATTGAGCAAAATATTTACGGATCGAAAGTGGTGCATTCACTGTCTGTTTTCGGGAAGGAGCAATTTCTGTGTATAACTGAATTGTTCTTTCGGGAAGGTGTCAATCGTTATGGTGCCTAAATAATGCTGGGGAGAGCTGCGCAGGGCAGTCAGTATGTAAGCTATGGTGTTGAAACGGTGAATGCGATAGAATCGGCCCCCAGCTACCACCACCTATGTACATTGCGGTGACTGTTCCCTGAATCTGGGGGCGAAATTGTGACATTTCATAAACTATCAAGCCAGTTGCGTGGAGAGGCTGATGGTTCGAGTAGCTCATACAATAATATGACGCCTGTTTAGTGAAGAGTTGGGACACTGTCATGTTAAGAACTGGCTATATGAAGGAATCATATCTTGGAATTCCTACAGCTGCTTGTGCTGTCTATGCTGTTCGTGTTTTCTCCAACCTGGGAAAATGGAGAGGTGTAACGCCTTCCAGTGATCTTGTGCTTTTCAAGGTCATATTAGGGACACCCAGTGCACTCGTGATGTGTCTGAAGAATATTTCGAATGCTACTCCAAACCATGTGACAGTGCACACAAATGTCACTTCTTGGAATTATGAAATTTTAAATTTAGAGAAAAAAAATGGAAAATTTGAAAAATATTGAAATTTATCATTGGCAAACTGAAATATCATTGCAATAGCTAATCGTAGAAACTGAAATTTGCCACTCGGAGGGGGGGGGGGGGTAGTACGAAACAAAAACAATATATTAGTGTTCGGCCATAGAGCAAAACGGATTGAAATTTGGGACTCGGGGGTAGTAGTAGAACATATATGGGGTACCTTTGACTTTGTAGTATTGAGTTCATTTGGCGCAATTATCTCAAAAATGCCTGTAACTCGAATATGTCTGGCCGTAGTACAAAATGTATTGAAATTTTGCGCTCGACGTTACTAGTATAGCATATTTGGGTACCCTTGACCTTGTATTGTTCAGGTCATTTTGGGTTTATTTGGTGCATTTTATTTTCAAAATAGCCTGTAAATCGAAATTGGCTCGTCGTAGAGTGACATTGATTGACATTTGGGACTCGGAACACTTAGAACATATTTGGGGCACCTTTTACCTTGTAGTGTTCAAAGTCATTTTGAGGTCATTCAAGGCAGTTAGCTCAAAAAAACCTTGCAACTCGAATATAGTACACCAGCGGGTGAAACGGATTTTAAATTTAGAATCTCTTAATAATTTATACAGTACATTTGACTCATAATGCATATGATGCTACTGTTGCTTAATATGTTCAATGGTTATTCTAACTACTGTCTCTAGACAAGGTGTATAGGTGCTTGGGCCTTTTGTTTTTTGTAGAGCTGGTATTTTTTTTTTTTTTTTTTTGGGGGGGGGGCGTCTTTTATGGCTCAATTCTCACAAGCCAGTTATATGTACACAATTTACCTGCATTAATGAATCAACAAGGATTACCGGACGACAGCAGTAGGTAACGCAATTAACAAACATTCCATTATATCAATATAATATTAATATCAATTTTGGCGCAAGTGCACTGAATAAACCTGAAAATGGCACCGTAAAAAGAGGTTTCATATGACGTGTATGTGTTAATGTCACTGAATAGTGTTCAACGTCATTTTGGGGTCATTCACTGTACTTGTGTTGAAATGGCCCCGTAACAGGAAAGTGGCTGGCGGGAGAACGAAACTGATTGAAATTTGGGACTCACGGGTGCTAGTAGAACATAACTAGGGCACATTTGAACCCCTGCAGTATTCAGGGTCATTTGGGGGCCATTCGATGCACTTGTCTGAAAGTGCTCTGTAACTCGAAAGGGCCTGTTCGTGGAACGAAAAGGACTTAAGTTTGGGACTCTGTTGCACTTCTGCTCCAACTACCTTCTGCTCCATACCTACCACTGTTACCACCCAGTTACCCAGAGTGTCCATGGACCTATTTTTGCGTGTTGGAACGTACTAAGAACTTGTGCATCGAGAACAACCATAATGCTTAATACTAGTAGATGATGCATCCGAGGCCTTTCATTTTCCAGCTGAAACGACAGTGTTAGATGACAATTCCACTCTCCGATCGTGTTCGGGAAAAGCGGACACAACCCTCCACCTGACCTATAGGGTGATACAGGGTGACCAACCAGTCAGCCGCGATTCTATCCGGATCCCGTTACTGTACCTGCCAGACATTCTGGAGGCTTGCGAGGGACGGCACGAGTGTCTCCTTCCTGCAGTGATGTCCCCAGAGGCCGGAGAGACACGAGACGTCCACTTCGCTGTTACTACATCGTGCACTAAGATGGTACCCAGAGGTAACTATGGGGTGTAGTTCTGGCTTCTAATCAGTTTTTGGCAATTTAAGATATCTAGGGCTATAGCGAAGTAAACTTTAAGACGGAAGGAGTTAAAGGACACCTTTTCTAAATAGTGAAATTAATTTTTCTTCCTTGAATTATCGTTGCTTTTAATATCTGAAAAAAGCTGGTTTTCATGCTTTACGTAATGTGCATTTAAACATTTTGTATTGGATGGTCAGTGAACAAAAACTGAAGTTGCTATGTATTTCCTAGACTTCGACAAGTTGTAATACACTTCCAATTTAAAATCGATCCCTCTTTCCTACAGCTACTAGGGGTATACATGGGTTTAAATCGATTCGAATCGCGCGAACCGACCGTTTTTGCGAATCGATCTAGTGAACCGACCAATTCTTATTAGTCCGTGGGCTAGATAGGCCCCTCGTGCACCCCCCCCCCCAACTTGACTTCATGGTACTTTTCTGAAGCCTTATTATGTCTAGTATACGAAATGGACATTTAACAG
>JAAUYG010099936.1_pt1 | contig 11950 bp, 13 predicted proteins | sample 7278091 | NCBI WGS metagenome assembly JAAUYG01 (sample SAMN14350201, study PRJNA611818) | marine sediment metagenome | isolation source: surface marine sediment (0.6m) | place: French Polynesia: Moorea | collected 2018-08 | reverse complement strand
GCGTGAAGGCCGAGCACCCCCTAGTCTGTCACGTGACAATGTAATGCCGGGCCAGACCCCCCCAACACACATACCCCCACCGGCTGACCCCCCCCCCACCCCCGGGGACCCCTGGCTAGACCCCGGGGGTCTGTGTGGGTTGGGGTCAGCCTGTGGGGGTATGTGTGTTGGGGGGGTCTGGCCCGGCATTACATTGTCACGTGACAGACTAGGGGGTGCTCGGCCTTCACGCTGACGAAACGTACTGTCATGGGGAACACCTCTACTTCCCTCAATTGTGGAGGGTCATGTTCTCTGAATCACTACTACACCACGCCAACAAGAGCTCACCTTGTCGCAGGTCAAACAGCAGTTTTGGTGTTCAAAGCCAAAGACTGTTGAATGAAGTCTTCCATTGCAGGTTATTGCCAGGTTGGAAAATACATGCAGCGATTTATCAGAGGAAGAGTTGGCAAAGTTGGCTGTGCAATTGCTCAACTGCCAGTCAGAAGCAGAAGGGAGGCCAACATTCCCATGCACAGACGGCATGGTGTGTTTTCATTCGTTCGTAGTCATTTAAAAGGGGACACATGGACAGAGACTAACTCAGAAACACATCAACTAGTTTGTGAAAAATCTAGGAATCTTCTGGACTATGTTTGGGAAGTTACAAATGTATGCACTTGTGTGTGTGTTTTAGAGGCTCGACAAGACCTGTGGTCTAACCCCCTCCCCGAATTTCTTTGGACATGAGTCAAACATTCCCCATCCCCAATGATGTGTCACCCCTCAACAACGCGGCAGCAAATGGCTTGGCCTTTGTGGAAAAACTCCAGTTTCTCTGTTCAGCAGCTTCGCGCGATTTTCCATCTTCTGAGCCTTGTGCCCATTTGTTTTTCAGATGATCAAAGAATGTACTGAAGACATGGATGGGACAACATGGAATACCTATCAAATCGTATCCAATAGAGCTAGAGCTTTGTGTTATGCCACCAGACAACAACAGTTTCGAATGAAAACCGAAAACGTCGTGAACAAATTGGTGTACACAACACAAGAACAACTGACGACAATGGAAGACATCAAGGTAAAACACATTGTCGGCACCATTTAGCTTTGAGATTTCTCTCAGTGAAGCATTAGTTTGGATCCTGCACTGATTCTTCGCAAATCAACTTGCAGTTTTCTTTTGTCAGAAAAGTCAAGATGATGTGAATGAAGCAACGAAAACAACGTTACACCACATATCTGAATCTCATGAAGAGCTCATGACGCGGCAAATGGCCCTGAAATCTGCCCAGGCCAACGTGCATTCACAGATCGTGTCCAATATCAGAGACCTCGTGCGAGAAAAGGCTGTGATTGCTGCCGGGAACAGAGAACTCATGGAGGTGGCGGAGCAGATTCAGGAGAAATTAGGTGCATTTGTGTGTACACAAGACAATGAGGCCTTTCCATATCTAAGTAAAAAAAAAAAAAAAAAAAAACAACAAAAAAACTTGACGTTCTCTCTATCAATCGGTATAGATTTTGACATGCGCTTCTTCCGTCCTCACAGGTGGCTTTCCCGTTAATGTTTTTCGTTTCAGAAACGGCAGCTAACAGACTGGAAAGTCAGGAACTGCAGCAGCAGTTCAATCACGATGAACTGTTGTCTGACCTTTCATACATCAGAGAAAAGGCAAAAGAAGTATGGGAGAAGATAGGTGTGTCCTTCATCTTTCTTTCTTCTTGTGTTCATTTTGAGCAAAAAAAAAAAAAAAAAAGCTTCATTCCAATTTCCTGTTGTTGTGGATGTGCTCAATACTTTGTTTTCAGACGAAAGTAGTCAAGAAGTGATTCATTATCATGAAGAAACAACCAAAAATTACAAGGACACCATAAGAAATCTTGAGCGAGTCAACAAAACAGTTGCATACATTCTTGATGCAGTGGACAAGATGCAGAGTGGCATAGAAAACACGTTGAGGTGGCTGACTAACTTTGTTGGTGGAACAGGTCAGTGCTCCGTGATTTTTATGCCACCCCGATCAAGCCAACTATTGTCACGTGCCACACAAATGGTACTCATTGGTCACGTGATGCAGCGCAGCCTCGCTGATAGGTTCTCTTGTTTCTCTCTGTCGGTTTCTGCTGACGACTGGTCCTTTAGCATGTGTTGAATGTCTCTTCCCAGGAACATTTCTTGTTTTGTGTTCTTTCAGGTGACAGAGTGGCAGCATTGGCAACACTGTTGATGCACATACTGTATCTATTCATACTGATGACATCCGCAGCGTTTTTGCACACACCAATCTTCTCAAGATTTGTGTTGCTGCTTCTGCTGACCTTGAATGCTTGGGCTGAAATGAAACAACAAACGAGTCTGGGATTTACATCGATGATAACACTCATCTTGCTCACAGTACTGTGTAAGTACCGTTTTGTGCGAGGTTCTTTACGAATTGGACACTTCTTGTGTTGGTTTTAGCACTCTTTATGTTTTTGAGTGGAGAATGATTCAGAATGTGCCTCGTTTTGTAGTTTATTTCAGAAAAAAGAACTGAGGTACTTTCATTAAAACATTTCAGTATTCTTTGTTTTGTTGTTACTGTTGTGTTTGTGGTTTGGTGTGTTACACATGAAACGAGAGAACTTGTCCCATATGTTTTGGCTGAGAGAGAGGGTCGGTGACTAGGCGGGCCTTTTTCGATTCTCCCAAGAAACTACCGGAAGTTGTTTTAGCCAATCGCCGAAATTCAGTATTTCCGCTGTTTGTCTCTTTTCAACATCAAGGCAACTGGGTTATTGAATATCTGTGGTACGTGTGCTGGAGGAAAAGGCGCTCTGAACATTCTGCACGACAGAACACATCTGAATTCGTCAACAAGAAAGAAATCTTCTTGCTTTCCAGGTTTGTGTGAGTTGCCAGTTGAAATCAGCAAAAAGGTTTTGTTTCCTTCTTCCTTTTGGCACACAAAAAATTCGAGTTGTAAGTCTGCGCGCGTACATTTATTTGCAGTCCCGATGGCTCTTTGGCAAGCAGCAAATCATTTTCGTCAGAGGCGACTGCTGTGCAGATGAGAAGTTCAGACATGCACCGGCTTGCCGTCCTTTTCGATGGACTTTACAAAGCAGGTCCCTACACAACACCTGATTGCCGTAGTTTTTAGGCCGCGCGAGGCTGAAAGCACATGTCATGTTTGTTGTCGTTTTGTTAGCCCCCCCCCCCCTGGGCAGGCAGAGACTAGGTTGGGAAATTTTTGACTGCGCAGCTTTTACGCTGATAAAGCGTACTCACGTGTTCACGGTTGCACTGCTGTTTCATTGAATAAGCGTAAAGTGGCTGAGATTCTGAAAGACATTTCTAAAGCCAACCTCTTTAATTTTTTTTCTTGCCAGGTTTCCTTTCGTCCGAGAGTGAACCAGAAGGTATTGTCTTATCCTGCATATAAAATCGGCATTCTAAAAGGCACAAGTGCTCTTTCGCCTCTCTCGGTACATCGTGGCTACTGATAACTTACCACATTGCATTCGTTGAAATGGAACTTTCTCATGTGAAAAAGGCGAAACTGTTCCCTTTTGTGAGAAGACCGGCCTGAGAGCCCTGTTGGCATTGGAACCGCCCTCCTTCCACTGCACTGCTTCCTCAAGACTTTCGGGTTTCATGTTGACAAACGCCCTCCTCATCAGTTGCAGGCTGGTGGGTGCCTGGTGCAGTGCTGGTAGTGTGTCGAAAGTTTTCTTTGCCTCGCAATTGTTTGACAACACGCGAACACTGGGAAAAAGTTGCAAGTCGCACAACTTGCGGTGACACTTTTTTCCCGGACATCCGCAAGAATTGTCAGAGGAACATTTACTTTCCCTCCTCTCTTTGGCCTTTACCTGGGACTTTTCTTTTGCGGCTTCAAGAAACATCTCGTCCATTACACACAAACCTGGACGCCTTCCGAAGAATCTGAGGAATCTCATCCAAGCACACTCTTTAGTTTCCTTTCCAATGTCTTTTCTTTTGCACGACAGCCACTTTGAGCCCCAGCAGATTGCAAGAACTAGAGGGTACCAGGAACACAAAACCAAAGGAAGAAAGGAACAACAACAATGAGAAATGGGCCGACAGAGACCGACGCGCGTCACGGACCGAAGCACCCGACCAGGAAGAAAGCGATTGCGAGAATGAAGAGTCCGATCCGGAGACGACGACTCCAGCTGAGGCTGTTGCTCTCAGACCAGAGAAGAACTTCAAGGAATCAAAGTCGGACAGTGTGAAGGTAAACAAGGCCTTACCTTTGGAAGTTGTTTTTGTGGGCTGCGCAGAGCGGCCTTATGCAGTCGTGAAGCGAATGTTTACGAACCAGAAAGTTTACTTGAGCAGTTTACCTCATCCAGTCATGTACCGGTACGTGTCGTCCACACCCTCGCAGCTCAAACCACTGCAGCACTGGTATGACGGTCAGGCGAGTTTTCTGAGTTGACTTCCTTCATGCCACGCGGCTTTTACGCTGACCATTCTTGTTTTCGTAAATGTGACGCGACATTTTGCACAAGATTTCTTTCTTTTAGACTCGCGTTGAGCAAGTGAAACGTCGCATTTTGAATTCGCCCAGTCCTTACAAAGAGAAGCAACTCTCTCCTGCTCGGCCCTTCAAAAGCTCACCCAGGTAATTTTGTCTGAAACCGTTCCATCAGCCTGCGTAAAAACGTTCGAAGGGAAAAGGAGACAATTTGAAATTACAAGTGTTTTCTGGGGACATTCTCACCCCATCGTCCAGTCATCCCACCACAAACTCACTACCTACTGGGACCCCCTGCTTCACTGTCTGTCAGTGACCACCTCTGTCACTGTACTGTGGGAAACCCACTTTGTTCACTGCTTGCGTTGAAGCAGTTCGCACGACCTCGACGCTGACAAGCGCCCTTGTTGAGCAATTGTGATTTTAAAGTTTGTTTTGCTGTTGTGTTTCCTCCCCCCCCCCCAGAAATCGGAGGTCAAGATCGAACACACCGATCTCAATGAGGGACCTGTGCATTGCAACAACGAAATCTGGACTTCCGTGTCGGCTGCTGCAGGTGGAAGGCTCTTCTTTCTGCTACAGACACCGTAATTGAAGCATTTCCATTTGTTCTTGCCATCCACCGTGAAGCAAAAATGCGTTGTTTCACCCCGCTGCCCTGCGAAACTGGCTAGATTGGAAGGGGAACGCTGGACGGCAAACAAGACACGAAGAAGAAACAACCCATTGATTCTAGCAGTAATATTTCTTGTGAAAATTTCGAGTGATTTTCAAGGAAATGTAAGTCATTTTCTGGACCACCTTGTGGAGTCTGTGCATGTTGTCGTTGTCGTGAAGTGGGGACCACCCCCTTCCTCCGGGCCAGACATGACCCGAGCACGCGACGGCTTTTACGCTGAATCGATTGCTATCCCCTCAATGCTTCTTGGGGATACGGTGAGGGAATTATTGGCCATGTTGGTCAAAAAAATTTTTTATCTTGATTTCTAATTCGTCCTGGACAGATGAAGCGTTTGTGAGTGCAGAGATTTTTCAAAACACTTTTTGTGTGAAATCCTGCAACGCTTCGTCAAGGAACGCTTTGGACTTTCTGCAGTGTAAACGCACTTTTTAATGCAGTAATGTTCCTGATTTTCATTGCAGTGCCACAGTTGTGGCTCATTTGGTTTGGGACGGTTGATTCCTTTGTATCTGAAAGTCTGAACGTTCTTTGAAACAGATGGAAGACAAAAAGAATGTGTTAACAAGAAGCGGTTCTTTTCAGCGGAAAACACTCCAAGTAAAAACTCTGTACGCTGTGATAAAAAAGCACAAGGCTGTAGCTGACAAGTAGCTTCAAGTTGCATTGCTTACGTCAGACCAGAGGGACTGTCGCCAAAAAATTCTTCTTTGCCTTGGTAGGTTGAATTAGTTCAGGCAGAAGAGTGTGAAATGACTAGCATTTTGGAATTAGTCTGGACGCTGTTTCGTGCAGTTGTGATATTGGTTCTGAACATTTTACTTTTGCCAGTTTCTGTGTTGAATTTAATAATTGCTGTGATATTCCGAATTGAAGCAGAAGTAGTTTCCATTGTGCTCACTGTTTTGTACATTCTGTTGCTCATTCATCTGGCACAGAACTTGCTCGGATTTTACATTATTCCGCATTGAGTTGTGGATTCGGAGACGTGTTCGTCTGCAGGATTCGCGAGCATTTGAAGGTGAACTACATTTTTCACACAGCGTGACATTTACGGAGCTGCATCTCACACCTTGGCATTGAGAGATTCAGTTGCAAAGCAGCTCTTGTAAACTGCTTCGTGTAAAACTTTCTCAGTATTTGCAGCTTGTGCACGCGTTCTTTCCGGTTGGTTGTTCCAGTTGGTTTGGTGTTTGGACAAAGAAGTAACTTTTACCACAAAGTCGTGGATTTGACTGTGACAAATGAGAATTATCATGTGCAGTGGGTTCTTTCGTACAACCTTGGACTTCATAAGTTGCTGGCAAGGATAGTGCAAACATTGCAGTGGTGTGTAGGGTTGCTGAGTCGCCAGGTGAATCGGAAGATAAACAGATGTAAGACGCACAACTCTGCACGCGTGTGCCCTGAAATTCGGTAGCAAGCAGCGAAGATGATAAAGACTGGAGGGACGAACACTTTCACGATGTTGTGGATGATTCTGAAATCAATCTGTGTCTTCATATTTAGCGTCATAATGTTTCCACTCAAAGCGCTGAATGTCGTGTTTTCTCTCATTTGGTTGCCGTTTTATGTTATTTCCCAAGCGCTGTCGATACTTACGAACGTAATTTATCTGATTTGTCTTATATTTCTTCTGCAAAAACTGTTCGGGTTTCAACTGCCGATTACTTTCACTGGACTTGTGACTGAAATCTTCCACTGGTTCTTTCCTGGTTTTGTTTTGATGCCAACGCCCACAGCGACTGCGGCGCAGTCCAACATTTTGGCTGGCCAGCCGGTAGATTTGCAACAGGTTCTGAATCTGCTGAGAAGTCAACAAACGTAGATTCACTTACTTGTCTTCCTGAATGCACAAGTTCTCGCTTGAAAAATAAAGCATGGTGAGAGTGATTTTATCGCGTTTTGTTCAGTCGTAGAATGATGTTTGCGTGGACGCGGAAGGTCTTGGAAAATCGAAAAAAAAAAGTGAAAATTCTGGTCTGGCATGATTTTTCGTTTCAAATGGACGATTGTTTCAGGCCTGCTTGTGTCTTGTGTGCAATTTTTCAGTTTCTACAATAAAGGCACTTTTTTGCATCCAATCTCTTTCTGCTTGGTGCGACCTGGTTTTGTGTCAAAAGTCCCCTGGAAGAAAAGTCCGCACGCAACACTTTTGTAGTTGCTCCGTTTGTGTGCGTTCGGGGTTTCTCTATTGTTTTTCCCCCATTCGGACACCGAAGCAGACCAATCCGGGATCACTGCACTGGACCCACCACACCCAGCCACCAACTGGCACAGGTGTTCTTCCAAACCATTGCATCTATCACCTGTCAGTATGAAATGCGGCGATCTTGTGACCAGCAGCGCTGCAGAAGCCTCCCCGGCGCTCAAACCCTAGAAAATGTACGAAATTTACATGATTGCCAGGGTGAGAGCACCCACAAGCCACGGAACACCCTTGAAAATTTTGGGGTGTGTCGAGGTGGACGCCGCCTTCATGGAGTCGGTGATCACCAGAGACACCTTGCTGGGCAGAACCAGGCGAAAATATGGTCAGGTGGTCTGACCCGCTTACAAGGGTTGAGGGGGAGGGATGCCTTTTGGTTGCGAGGAAGTGGGGGGGGGCAGGGGGTCCAGTGTCGGATCCAGGATTTTGATCAGGGGAGGCTCTGAGCCCAAAACTTGCTCAAAATAGGGGTTTTTCCGTTAAAATTGCCTGAAAACTGCATGATTTGGAAAAAAATCTTGGGGGCAAGGGGAGGCCGGCCCCCCCAGGGCCCCCTGGATCCGCTCGTGGGCGATCTCCACTACCGCTCCCCACCCTCGATTGATTAATCTCATCGATGAGAGTTTGGACTTGTCTCTTTTTTACATGAGGGATCCGACGATCCCCCCTATCACCGGTCAAGATGCTTGCAATGTGCTACCCCCACACCCTCACCAAAGTGCTTTCTGGCAACCCTGGATGAAGGTTGGCGGGAATTGTGGCGCCATCTGACTTTTAACCGTATGCTACTCACAACCCGTGCACACGCGAGACACGGTGAAAATGGGAGGATGTTTTTCGGAAAAACAGCAATTTTGCTGAAACTACGCTCTCAGGAATGTCACAATAGATTTCATAGATATCTATCAAGACAGCTGTGTATCAGGTACTTTTGTACATGCTTACATTTTTGGCAGGTCCATATTTTCCTTGAGATTTTAGATAGAAATGTGAACAGCCAAAAAGTTCTGCTGGAATTTTGGGATCATCAATCTCAAGAAATGCTGAGGTTGGTAGGAAACCCGCATGTCGCATATGGAACAGGAGCGAACGGTTTCACCTTCTCTGCTTGTTTTCCAATCGGATTGCAGATGGACAAGGGAGGTCCCGGATTTGCAACTGGGGAAAGGAAAATCATGTGGATCTTCTGCTTGAGGCATGAAGGACAAAGACACTTCCAGGACCCCAACCAACCAAATGTCTTGCTCGCATCAAGATTATCTGAATCACAGATGCAAGCATTCAATATTTCGAACATTCTTTCCCCTGATCCAGATGCACATCTAGACTCTAGAACCCTTTTCCCCCTTGTGTGTCTCACCCCCACCCCACCCCCGCCAACAATCGCACACAGAATTTCCAACTTCTGGCCACCCGAGAGGGAGGGGTCAGCCCAGAGGAGAGGGGTCAGCCTATAGGTAGGGGGCAGCCTAGAGGGGAGAGTCTGGCCTTGAGGGGGATCAGCCTAGAGGAAGGATCTGGCCTGGAGGGGGGCCCCGAGTCTGATCACGTGATGGGTAACATTGTCACGTGACGGTATCACGTGATGACGTTACGGGGGGGGGGGCCCTCGGCCTTTTCGCTGAGTCAGCAGATACTTGCTTTGAAAGTCAGATTTTTTCTTTTTTTCAGGCCGAGGCACAATCTGATTTCTTCGTGCCACCAAATAAAGTGAAACTTTCTTCAGTCAGACATGGCGTCACATCAGGATTTGCTTGAGCTGTCTCGACATTTGAAGCAAGAACGTTTGTACGTCAGCTCAGAAAGGGAACAGCTCCAAAATTTGAACGACGACGTCATGAAGACAGCGGAACAACTGTACCACTTAGCCTGGGTCATGCGACAGCAGAAACTCACCTTGGACCAGCTGTTTTCAGGGGAGCAGGCGGCCACACCAGAAATGTGCTGCAAGAAAGCGAACAATTTAGAGAAAGTGAACTTTGTAGATGGCTACAAGAATCTGAGCTATCATGAATCCAAGATCGGGGAGTTTTTGAAACAACTCCGGGAAAACCCAAAGCTCGTGGCGCTTTGCCTTGTGGTGACTGAAAAGAGCAGCTTGGAAACCATGCAGCAAATGGCGCGTGTCATCGTGTCGTCATTGTACGGAAACACCGTGATGCGAGAAGACGAAGCGATGGTGTTACAGTTGCTGAAGGAACTCATTGAACATCAGGTGGCCTCGCACGACAATCCAAGACGCCTCATCAGAAAAGGCTCGGGGGCGTTCAGTATCATATTCAAGCTGCTTAATGAGAGTATGTTTCCAGCCAAGCTCTTCTTAACTGCTGCTTTGCATAAACCTGTGATGCAACTTCTTATGGAGGACGAATGGTTCTACGACATAGATCCGGAGAGAGCACTGTACAGATTTCCCCCGCAGGAGCGGCTGAAGAGATTCGGCCACGCGGGAACGAACGAGTACGAGCAGAAAACCAAGCAGTACCGGGAACAGACCGCTGCGAAACTGGTTTCATTGGCCGAACGATTTATCACAAGCATAAAACACAACATGCATTGCTTTCCGCAGATCCTCAGTTGGATCGTATCGCAGTTGTACCAGGGCGTCTCCAAAGCGGAGAAAATCAGCACGAGCGAGGCGCGCGCCATGTGCGCCGACTTGGTGTTCGCGATGTTCATCTGCCCCGCGGTGTGTGACCCGGAACCGTACGGTATCACATCAGACGCGCCGATCAGTTACATCGCGCGACACAACCTGATGCAAGTGGCACAAATTCTACAAGTGTTGGCCATCTCCAACTGGAATGAAATTGACCACAAAACCCGAGACATCTACGGCAAATTTGAAAAGGTACCCTTCAGCTCTCTTTGTGCTGCACCATGTGACCAAACAAACGTACTGTCTTGCGTAAAAAATAACAATTTGTTCTCTGTTCAGGGCTGCATGTCGTCGGTGCTGGATGTGATTTTGGAGCAGTCGCCGGAGCGACCACCACAGGTGACGTCACATCTGCAAGGCTGCGCCCGCGCCTCGTGTCTCATCAGCTTCACCGAGCTGCTCGACTTGGTGCGAACTAACTCTTTTCACTCTTGGTGTTTGTAATTCTATCGTGATTTATTCTACAAAGCTGCTGTGAAAACGAAGCCAAAATATGTTTCTATTTCCAGCTCAAGTGCATCCGCAATACGGTGTCCGCATTGGAAGAAGGAAGTGCAGAACGGAAAGCGCTGGAGGATTTGCTGACGAACATCCCTCAAGTTACCACCTTGCAAGGTTTACAGAACACCCCAAGTCATACCCCACACGCTACACCACCTGGCACTCCACCCACGCACAACAAGAAACACCACAAAGGTGAAGGACAAGAGCTTCCACATTTCCTAATTTGCAGAAGGTTTCGAACAGAAAGAAGAAAAGCACTGGGACACAAGGCACTTTCGTAACAATTCAGATCAAGCGAATTGTAAAATTAAGGAAGTTTTTCTTTGGTTAAGTGCACACAGCAGCAAATGTCAAAATTTATGCATGGAGATAATTCTGTTTCAGAAAGCAGCATCAATGTGCTGTGCCTCTGCGTGCGTCTGTAATGCAGCGAAGTCATTGTTTGTAAAAAATCATACCGATTGTTTGCACAGGGAAAGTAAAGCAGCGGTTGTTGTTGCTCACTGATGCGATAAATGGAGAACATGACGACAAGGATTCGACAGCCAACCCAACGATGCCGGAAGATGTGCTGGTGGTTTCTTTAGGAATCGTCAATGACTGTCCGGGCATGCTCAGCGAAAACAAGGCAAGCAGTAATTTCATCCAAAACTGCCTCGAAAACTCAAACAACAAGGCAGTTGAAGAAGATCAACTTCATGTGACACTCTTGCAATTGACAGGTGATTGAACAGGAAAACAAGCAGAGGAAAGTGAAGTACAACAACTACATTCCTGGTGAAGACGAATCCATATCTGCGTCCGAGGTTCAGCTGCACGAAAAACGCACGAGATTCTCACTGTCGCACGATCAGGACTCCATAGGTTAGTTAACTTCATGCTTTCTGCGCGGTTAATCACAGTTTCTCAGTGTTATGGCCGTGCGGATGAAAATGTAACGGCCTTTTTCAGTGTTATGGATGCGAACCCCCTCTCCCCCAACAAAAACTGCTGGCACAATGGCAGTGCGGGGTCGACGCGCATAAGTGCTCCTGTTACTTCCATTGTTCCAGCCACGAGTGACAACTTGGAAGCGATTTCCGAAGCAGCGTCGAGTCATTCCGTTGGTTCTGACATAGAGGACAATGAGAATGATAACTTGTCTGACATGGTATCTGCGAACGTCAGTGGTCGTGGAACTCCTAACATCAGCGGACGAGACACTCCTCTCTCTCAGGTTAGCATCTGATTTTTAAGCGCGCGGCATGATCTTGCTCAATGCGAAGCGCACTTAGTGCAATCACCATAGTGTATGTCTATATGTATGTGTAAATCTGAATTCAAAGGGGGGGGGGGTATTTGAATCCAAAATTTTGGCCCCCCCCGGGGGGGGGGTGCAATCAGGGGGGGGGTTTTTTGGTGGCAATTTGCTAGGGACGGTACAGGGT
>JAAUYG010083620.1_pt1 | contig 11950 bp, 12 predicted proteins | sample 7278091 | NCBI WGS metagenome assembly JAAUYG01 (sample SAMN14350201, study PRJNA611818) | marine sediment metagenome | isolation source: surface marine sediment (0.6m) | place: French Polynesia: Moorea | collected 2018-08 | reverse complement strand
GCACAAGGCCTATCACCAGAAGGATGAAGCTTTAGCCAAAGATGGATTCAAAAAGTTCATGAAATACGAACCGTGCAATTTCACTGGTTGCAAGTACTCCAAAGTGGCAAATCACACACACTGCATCAGACCTGGTATATACGTGGATTTATCTCACTGATAAAAAGGCCGCGTGGGGCTGAAAGGAAGGACACCAGATTGACTCTTCACTCTCAATTTGCCCCAACGCAGGTTGTTTCTTTGTTTTGCAGGTTGTGATTATGTTCTGCATTCCACGGGTCAGTTGTACTCGCACAAAAGGAAACACGAGAGAAGAGACCCCGAGCAAGCATACAAGCGTTTCAAGGAAGAACAGAAGACAAAGGCAGTCACATCCCCCTCCATACCATCACCAATTGTGGGATTTCCTGCAGACTTGCTGGCAAAATTCTCACAGGGATTCCCATTGCCCAGCATCAATCCGCTTGCTTTTAGAAACTTCCTGCAGACACCAAAAGAAACTCCAGAGTTCGTTGACATGGAAAATGTCTCCACGCTCAGCGACGAGAGCAACACAGTAGACGACAGAAGCTCGCCAACAAACTTACAAGTGGCCACTCGGAACGCAATAGAAACCAAACGTGAATCAATTCCACCAGGAAGTGAACAGCAACAACAACCCCAGAGACAAACAGACAACAACCAGGCGCTACCAACAACTCTGGCGAAACTGGCGTCCAAACTTTCTGTCAATTCTTCCGCCCTGAATGATTCCCTGAATTTGCCCATACCAAATTACAAAACTGAACCAGAAGAGCCGCATGATCTTTCTGTCGTCAAGGAGGAAGTGATCAGCAACCACGGCGGAATACCGACCAATGTACCCGGCTTTGTGCCGAAAGTCTCACCACCAATAAACAGCAAGAAAGAAAAGGATGAAACGTGGAAGAAGTATCTCACCAGGTACTGATGAAAGACGAATCGTAGACGTTTTGCTGCAGAGAAAATTTTGTCAGTTGATTCTGAAAGAAACCAAGGAATTTTCCAAAACGCGCAAGAGTCTGGTTGCAGGTACACAGCGAATGATCCGTGCCACCCAAGATGTCACTTCTTGTACAAGGACCACTATCACTGCAACAGCGGCGTGTGCGGAATGATCTTCAGGTCCAAGGACGGGGTGCGAGAACACGGAAGGTGAGCAGGAAGTTCCGGACATGGTGTGTTGTTCTCGTGTTGTTCATGCCAGGTCTTCCATCTGCGAGGTTCTTTTCTACCAAGTGAACTCCGTGTTGGTTGCGCACTGATAATTCCAACTTTTCTGGAAACAAGCTGTCACAGTTATTTCAGGATGTCCATCAAATCTAATGCAGCCGACACACAGAAAACTTCGTGATTTCCTGTTGGGTTTGGCATAAAACGTGAAAACTGATTCTCGTTCTTTATATCAGATACCACGAACAGCAGGACAGGATCACATCGCTGTCGTACAAAACCGTGGAGCAAGGAGAATGCGAGAAATGTCACAACAAGGACAGACATTACCATTGTCTGTGGGTACGTAATGATGATTGACTTCTTTGATTGAGCAACTGTGTATGGAAAGGGAGCAGAAAAACACAACTAATTCAGGAGTGTGATTCTCTTCATCGCTGATTGAGCAGCGTGTTCGCTTTGTTGCAGGCATCGTGCGTCACCGTCATACAAGACACAGATCCACCATTCTCGAGACTGGAGCACCACAAACTGCACGAGTACGCGAGAGCAGCGGCCAACAGAAACAACAGCAGACATTTCAATCTGTACAAGGTGTGTTTTGTGATTTTCACAAACGCACGGGGCGTGTACACGTTTGTGACTAATTCTGGCTTCGTCAGCTAGCTTGGTTACATCTCGGTTCACGGGCATCCTTTAATGAACTGAAGTGAACAATTTCTGTTTTTGTTTCAGATTCAAACTGATGCCTTCCGCAGACGCAGAGGCAGACCACCCAAATACCCAAAACATGACATACCTGTCGTGCCCAAATTGGACATGAGCGTCCTTGCTCAGATGCCTAATTTTCCATCGCAGTCATTGTTGGAAGGGTTCATCGAATACGCCGAAGGTACGTGGGTTCTGGTTTTGGTGCACCTGTTTTCTAGTCGTCTCTTTAATTTGATGTGCCAACAGACCTCTGATGCCTCTGAATTAATTCTAACGTTTCCCAGAGCGTGAGGAACAGTAACACTTACCCAGGATGTGATTCCTTTTTTCCAAAGGTGAGCCGTGTCTGGACGAGAAGTGCTATTACTTCTTGAGCAAACACTACCACTGCGTGAGGCCGCGCTGCCACCACGCGTCCGACCGCGAAGACGTGCGCAACCTGCACGCCAAGGAATTCCACAGCCACGTCACCATTCTCGAGGGATTCGAGTTCTTTGACCGCAATGTTAACTGTCGCCGTATTCACTGCCATAACAAGGCCAACAAGCACTACCATTGTATGAGACCGAGATGCGACTATTCCTTTGTGAGAAACAGCACCATGGCAGAGCACGACAAAAAACATCGAATGGCGGACTTGGGCGTCAGCAAAACTCTTGGTTCTTCAAAGGCGGAGGAAAAGCCCAGGAAAGGTCCCCTGAATCCCGGTTTCATGAACGCATCGCCTTTTGGTTTGACTGGAAGTAGCATCAAGGGCACGACCATGGTTTCTCCGCTTCAGAGTCCTGTGACTGTATCTCCCCCTCCAGCGCACAGCTCCCAGCCGTCTTCAGGAGCGATGAGTCACGCTGGGCTGGAGACGGAAAGCAGTGTCATCAAAACCAACGGGACCTACTTTCCAGTGTCCGGCCTTTCGCCCACCGCGCGAGCGGCAGTGAACGCAGCTATGGCCGTGAAAGCGAAGATCGACCAAGGCGGGATTCGAACCGGCAACAGCACTCCTGTCGTGATGAACTCGGCCCAGAGCATCATCGTCCCAGCAGCGACCAGTAATCTGATGGATCGTTCCTCAAAAGCAATCCCCACGGCAGCAGAATCAGACTCACGGCCGCTGACGATGCTGTTGCAACAGAAGGGAAATCCTACGCCGCAACTCAGTTGGTCAGCATTGAAAATGAAGATGCACTACGGTATGGCCCAGAACTGCGGCCGCCCATTTTGCAAACTCAAGAAGAAGGACCACTATCACTGCTTTGACTGCAACCAGGCTTTCTCTGAGCCAGTAAGATTGCGTTCTCACGTCACCAAGCATGGCATCAAGGTGGACAAGTTTGAGAAAGTTTATCAGCCCATGCTCAATCCCACCCCTGCCTCTTCACTCATGGCGGCTTTGGTAACTCAGGACCAGCATCAACCGCGGCCAGAGGCGGAACAGACCCGCAAGACATTCTCTAACGGCCCTGCAAACAACACCCCGTCCGCAGATGCTGCTAACTTGCGCGCCGTGAACACTGACAGTGATGAAAATAAAGAGGAGCAGCAGTGTGAAGATGTCAATGTGTCATCATCTTTGAACCTGAACCCATCAACGTTCTCCAGTATGTTGAACAAAGGCACCAGTTTCAGTGTCCCCGATGATGCCGTTCCAGGCGTGATCCAGTCTGCGGATGTGAACACTGCAATGGACTTATCAACAAGTCATACCCAGCCTACGGCACAGAATACTGCAAAGGAAATGGAAACAGATGACTCGGATACCCCAGAAGCGAAGGAGCCCGATGAGGACACGAACGTGGTCACTGGAGAGGTGACGAATGAGACCCATGAAGAAGCAGAGGTGGCAGAACCAAGTCTTTGCGACACCAAAGACAACGCGACAGTAAACCTGAAGAAGAAACAAAAGGACAGCAATGATCGAAGATCCGGAAGGAAAAGAAATGCTCCAAACACTAATGACTTTGTTGACACTGTTGCCAAACAACCGAAAATTGATACGACGGGCAAACCGTCAGCTCAACCCAAGTCGAGGTCGTCCCCCAGGACAAAAGTGATTCAGCAGACTCTGGCATCGAAACGTAGAGTCAAATCCAGAATATATTCTCTTGTGGCCGCTTTGGAGAACAATGCAGCAAGTCTGGAAGATCAAGCTGAGGATGGAGACGTGGAGAAAGTGGCGCCAAACGTGGAGCTGGAGGGTTTCGTCCGGTTTCCGTTTGGCGTGGAGTGCGGCGTACCCAGGTGCACGTACCGCCTCAACGGCAGCCATTGGCACTGCAAGGAAGACAGCTGCACGTTCGGCTTGACTGACCGATCACGAGCCGCGGGTCACGCTCAGAAACACGCGCAGGTGAAGGCGATGCTCGGCAACGACTTCGAACACTACCGCGCCAAGTCGAATTGCAACAGAGCCGATTGTGAACACGCCCTGCTGAGTGCGCACTTTCACTGCAAGAAATGCCCGTACATCACCACCATCACCAACAAAGTCTTGGTAAGGAAAAACCTTGCAGAAATGAAAAGTTCACAGCAAGATGGTTGTAGAGCTGTCAAGGAGATGGCTTATTGAATCCATACTGAGATGAAGATTATGTCACAGCGCATTATGTTGTCGTCTTTGCAGGTTCATCGTCGTCAGCACGAACGCGAAGAATACATCAGTCGCTCAGGCTTCGTGCAGTTCTCCGGCCTAAGCAGCTGTGAAGTGGACTGGTGCACCTACAACGGGAAACAGACGCACTACCACTGTACCGCGCCCGACTGCAAACACTCCACTGTTGGTCTGGCACAAATGGAAGTGCACAAAAACAAAAGACACCAGACTGCTGAAATCTAATCACTTGTTAACGCCAGGCACACAGAAATCTAACGAAGCAGTGCTCCGTTTTGGAATAATTTTCCAGTGAAGTGTGTTGTCCATTATTTTGTTGTTGTTGTTGTTGTTGTGGTCTGTTCATTGTTTTCGACTCCCTTTTCTTGTTGCGACTGTGCATTCTATTGCACGAACTCAGAATATTTGGTATCACCATCGTGCCTTTTCCCGTTAATTTTGTTTTCAACCACAGATGATTGTATTCCTTTTTACGTGAAATTGTTGTGAACTACACGCCACACGGCAGTATTGGTCACTGATTGTCTTTTTACCGAAATCTTGGCAGCCTCATTTGTTGATTATTGCACATAATTCTTGTTATTTTACTGTGTAAATAGTGTGTGTATGTGTGACGAACACCATTCTAGCTGTTTTTCGAGAGGTGTCTTTGCCCACTGCAAACCCAGGTGTCGAGGTTGCGGCTTCACCAACCAATGAATTTTCCAAGTTGGAACGGACATATCACAAAGAGATAAAACAGGTGCGTGCAAAAAACGTCTTTGTTTTCTCGACACGAACACATCCTGACATTAATGCAATGAATTTCAGGTTTTCTTGCAAGATGGTTACACTGCTCAAGCGATATTTGCTTTTCTTGTAAGATCGTTGCTGTTCAGAGATTCTGTGTTGTTGCTGTATCTCCGTGGAGCACTGACTGCTGATTTTTCTGACACGAAAGAAATTGCATTGAACTTCTCTGCGGTGTTGTTCCCTCTGTGTGCTAACATTGAATTGCATTCCAATGTTTAAATGTGCGTTGATCAGTATTTGTACTTTGTGGTTAGACATTGCCATGATTCAAACGAAACAACTGAACTGTGATTTTTCCTGATCTCCTGGTTTCTTGTGTGTGTCTTGTGCTGAATCTTTATGTTGTCCTTCCGCAGATGTAAGATGAATTGTTTGCACATGGTGTGATTCATTCCTTTCAGGCTGATGTGATGACACCTCTTTTGCATTTGTGGAGTTACTTGGAAATGGGCACTGAGAGGAAACGGGCAGTTTTCTGTGCTTCTGTCGGAAGCAATCACCCAAGATAACGAGTAGTTGTCTGTAACTGTAATTCTTTCAATCACAGCGTTTCTGGATATATACTACACAGGAACAGAATTCGGCATCTTGCTGATCTATTGGCCGACACACTTTTTGGCCGCACAAATGAAAACGGATCGGCCTCCGTTGGTCGTATTGCCGTGGCCGTTGTTGTTGTTGTCATCGTGGAGGAAGGAACCCCCCCCCGTCCCGATGAAAAAAAGAAGATCAGCTCGCACCACGGCAGCGGGGTCTCGACGCTGATAAGCGCCCTTGTTCGATAATGATTTGTGCAACAGTTTTCTCGTGTTTGTCCAAATATTTTTTGCAGCACAAACTCAGTGGAACACCGAGTCATTCCGTGACACTGTTTGTTACGGATTTCCAAACTTCATTGTTCTTCAAATGCACAGAACAATTGGTACAATGTGTGATGTGTGTGGTGGGCGTGGTTGAGAGACAAATTTGAGATTTGGATGTGGTTGTCATCTTGATATCTTGACCTTTTGCCTGTTGCTATTCATGATCAGGTCCATTTTGGATGAAGTAGACATGTGGTACACTGCTTTTCTTGTTAGTTGTTAGCAACCTGTTCACTGAATTCACCTCCAATCTGTGATGACTCTTTCTTAGCATTCTCCAACTGAACTTTGTGATGAGTCCAAATGCAGCAAAAATTTTGTACCATGGCTTTTTATGCACAACATTCCGTCTGATGGCAATAAAAGAAAGTTACACACCAGAACAAAACGCTTTTTGGAAACAGGGTGGCGTGTTTTTCATCATCTGTCCCGCGGCGTTTACACGCAGCATATTCCGGTGCGATAATTTGAATTGGCATCCACCTCCCGAGATAAAATGCAATCAGAATTCCTGATTTCATTTCACTCCGGGGTCTCGACCTGATGTATCAAAGTAAATACGCCACAGCGAGTGAAGGAAACACCAAGGTTTTGTGGGCCGAAGTCTGCAGGCCGCTAAGCTTCCCCGTGGGGAATGTCATCTTGTGAATGAGGCAGTTGTCGGGAATTAGTTTTGTATCAATTGCTTCTGGAATGTACCAAACTGAAGATTCTATCTTTTTCCTTGACATGGCACGCACCAAGTTGTTCTTGCCGTGAATACATGGGTCTCCGCCTTTCTATCAGGAAACAGAACTTTTCTGATAAACGGCAGAGTGACATCCTGGAAACGCGCGAAGGTCAAGTTGCCCAGAAACCTCATTTTTCGTGATCTCGAGTAAAGAAACTAATTTCCGGCGTCAGGGGTGAACTCATAAAATCACTCGATGTCGTCCGCTAGCCAAATGAAAAACAAAATGGCCACGACCTTAGGCAGCTGGAACATCTGACAGGTTTTGTTGATGAAGGTGAAGGTAACGTATGTGCCTGGTTTTGTGGGCACACCGTTCTGTCAAGAACAAGTGTGCGACAAATGTGGATGGAGCGAGGCATGCGAACTGGAGAAGATGTCATTTTCACATCGTTTCACATCGGAATTTTTTGCGAAGACAATCTTCCATCGTCATGAATGGCAGCACCTCGTGCATTTTCAAACATTTTGCTTCATCCAAAGAACGAGTCTGCGCATCATTCCAAGACATTGGCACAAAGGCCTTGGAAATGGGCTGAATCAGCCTCTGTAGACACTGAAAAGAAGTCTCGGGAGCATGGACGGCCGGCCAAAAAACAACGTTGCGTATGACGAAAATCACATACAAGAGTCGTTACGAGGAAGGTGATGCTGACATTTAGCCAAATTGGACCTGCCTTTTTGCTCTCACTCTCCTTTCAATGTGCAGCTGCCGTGTATGAGTTACTTCCGCCATTGCGTCGTTCAATCCGGAAGAAGTCGTTCCCCCAAACCCAGCTGGGCCACTTGGCTAAAAGCAATCTTCACACCGGAGATGATTAATTCTCGTAAGTAAATTATAGCTGCTCTTTTCTGGCTGATAGAGGAGACAAAGATTGGCAGGGAGGAGAAGAAGAAAGACAAAGTGGACGGCAACGAGACATCCTTGACGCTCATACGTCAGTGCAGGAGAGTGGGATAAATTTAAGTAATTTGCTTCAGGTCTGTCAGCTTCGGGACAAGAAACCAGTATGGTAGTCCCAATCAACGTGACATGCATTACCAGGGGAATATGTAAATGCGAAATAATCAAAGATAACGCTGCAGTTGGCGGAGGGAAGATGGATTATGCAGATTGAATCACTATTTACTTTCCTCGGGGATAATTTATTTCTGACGACGACTTCCTTGGAATGTCTTACTTTTCTTTTTGTTGGTTAAAATTGTTTTCAAATCGCAATGATGTGCAACAATGGATTTCTCCATCATGTGTCTGAGAGGATCCACGAACCAACGAGAGTTGACAATGATTGTGTGCGACTTAAGCTTGACCGCAGCGGTGAAATGCCTGCCACATAATGGACACCTGTAATGGGAATTGTGCTGTGAACCAGATTGAACTGGAAAGCACAACACATCAAAAGCTCTTCACGAAGTCAACAATGCACCTGCACAGGAGAAACTGCAACCATGGGAACAAACATGGGAAAATGGAAGGAGTTGACCTCAAAAGCACTTCTGTTGATGCCAACGAGAATTCAGAGGTCTCAGATCTCAAATCTTTTCTCTTGACTGGCTCATTTGTCTGTTTGCAGGTTTTCTTGATTCTGCAGTAGTGGAACTTGCAAGCAATTGATTCTCACGTGGACTTTAAAATTTCACCCGTGCAACGATCCCACAAAGGTTGTCCAAAAGTAGGTGACAATAGCGGAATCCCAACTTTTCGCGACAAAAATCTGGGCAGGAATCTGAATCTATCTGATGTACGAGCTGCAATATATTGACGTAACATATTAATCCACAGATGATGCACAGCTGTTGAAAACATATTGCTTTTGGGATTGATTCTCACAGTGTACATGTGTCTACGCATGGTAGTTGCTTTCTATGTTCAGGCTTCCGATGTATTCTTCTTGGTGCAGCTTTTACTTTGTGTGATTCAAAAGCTGAAAATTCCAGCTTTTTTCCATTTCTGGTCCAAAAGAGTGTTTGGCCCCAGAACCAATCTGTTATGACATGAAGCGTGATGCAGCAGATGGTCGGGCGATTCCCTTTTGTAATTCATCTCCTCGAAGAGCGTTATTCAGACTTCCAGCAATTAAATTGGGTTTGTTAATTTGCTTCTTTTCCATTAACGAGGGGCAAAAAACCGTGTTTACACAAGAGTCTTTCGTTGCACGTGTTGTTTGCACCAGTGTGCTTTTTGGCTTAGCTTCCTGCACTTTCGAGCAAAAGGAATCAAGAAGCATGCATGCAAGCAATCTAATCTGGATTGAAGAGTATGATGGCATAATGGCAAAGTTGCACTGCTTCAACAGGTAGATATAAGAGGCTGTTGTCCACAGCTCTGTACGCAGTCCTAATGGAGCCACCGTGCAATAAGGATGAGCAGAAGGTGCAATTACTGACGGCAGAAGAGCAGTTAGAATCTAATTCATCAGACGTCAACCTTCGCCGACCACGGGCCTGCTATCCGCAGAAAATTTGGATTATTTCATCAGGACTAATTTGCGTGTTGTTGCTCATAATTTGGATCAGCACGAAAAGTGGCAATTCTCCGCCTGTTGGTGGAACTACTGAATCGCCAGTGATTGAAACGCTTCCTGTGACTTCTGAACAACCGGAAGTTCTACAGGAGGTGGAAAATCAGGCGGTGGAACACCAGGCGGCGCTAGATCAAGACGCTGAAGTTTTGGTTCAAGATGAAGAATGCCACACAGGGCTATACTCCGCCGCGCGTAAACAAATGCGAGCGTTTGAGATGTTACAGGAATCAGATATTGAGCCTATATCCACGGCGGAAGTGACTTTTCAAGCCCGTCTGACGCCTATTCAGGTGAATCCAGATGGAAGCGCCGTTGCCCGGATTCTGATTCGCGAGATTCCCACCCAAACTGTGGGTGGCTCTTCTTACATGACATTCATTGCTGGGAAGAACAGTACCAGCATTAGCGTATTCACAGCCAGTGCAAATGGAAGTTATACGACGTGTTTTTCAGTTCTTCCTGAATGCGTCAATCTCACTGTGAGATTGTACAGCTATCAGTACCAGGCTTTTCAAGCGGTGGAATTGCAAGGAATAGACCAAGCTGAAAATATTTATGTTCAGACTGTCTTTCAAGCTCATGTTTGCCCTCCCAAAAATATCTCTGTTCCACCGGAGGAAATGTGTTCGCACAAAGACATCAGCATGGAACCTGGATCATGGATTTTTGAAAGGAAAGACAGAAAGTGGTTCTGGATTTCGCACAAGGAGAACTGTCGGGTTCCAGATATGGCTGCAGGCTGGGCGACTTGTCGAGACAAGATATTCGACATCCAGTTCATAGGTGATGATACGGCACACTGGTACTCCTATTACACACAACTCTTCTTCCAGGTCTTCAAAACACTGGACAGTTTTCAACACACTCAGAAGTTCACCTACAAGGCAACATGTGAAGATGTTGCAAAAACGCAATTGAATTTTGAAACGACAACCAGCAAACTGACGTTCGTGATAATGCATTGTGGTGGAGAAACTTTTTTCAAAGAAGGATATGCTGACTTCCAGGTCAAAATACTTGACCTTTTCGCCAAGGCCCACGAAGTCATGAGGGCATCACCGAACTTGAGATTTGTGTTTGTTCTCAGCGCCATACGGCGCAAGGACACTCAGACCATGCCCATAACATACACGGAACTCAACCTGTTTTCCTCGGCTGCAGTGAACACTTGGATAGCGGATCATTCGCAGAAGTATGGAATCAGCGTCTTTGACGACATGTATCCGAGAACAATGGGACAAGCTTACATGGAAATTATTGACGAACCACTCACAAACATGTTGTTGTATCACATTTGCAGTGTAGATTGAAGAAGCCAGGTTTCTGACCATCTAGTAAAAGCGTCCCAAGTTCTTGGTACATTCGCAAACATTGAACACTTCCCGTCCAATCAATGCAATTTGGATCATTTCTTTCGGGAGAAAATTGCAGCCTGAAGTCAAAGATACAGCTGAGGAAGCAGGTGCTTTGCAGAAGCAAATTGAATTGCCACAAAGGCAGCGGCAGTATCAATGTGAGCAATTTGAAGCTTTTGACAGCTTCTGTGGGTATAACACACAAAAGATACCTTGTAAAGTAACGTTCTTGTGGATATCTATGTGCAAACACAACAAGATATATAAATCCCTTTCTGGTGGAATTTCTCTCTTGTTGCTGGCTTGTTTGTGCAGTTTCTCTTGTTGTTGTTGTTTTTTTTTTGTTTTTTTTTGTTTTTTATTTTTTTTTTTGCTTTATGGCGTGCACGCTGTTTTTACACAATCATGCATGCTGTTTTCTTTCTTTTTCTGCAAACCTCCCAGAAAGAATTTCTTCCAAGATGCACTTGTTTCACAGCTATTTCAGGAATGTTTCTCAAAATGCTGCCCTGTTCTAACGCATGCATAACTTTTGAGCCCCATGTTGCCCCAATGTGGTGCGCGGGAAATGTCACTGTGTGTCGGCACATGCATGGAAGCAGATTGTACAAGGGTGCATGGCTGGCAAATGAGGTTGATTTTCACGTTGAGAGTCTTGGCGCAGAAGAGACTTCGTACACTTTTTTGAATGTGAAGAAAAAAATCTTTTTTTGGACGTTTTTGTTTTCTTCACAGTCAACACAAAGTCTCTTCTGTTCCACACAGATTATTGGTCAGGTCTTCAGGTGTTCATTATCCTTGAGGCTGGAGTTGATCGGAACCAATTAAACAGATATTGATCGGAACTGATCCGCATGTTTACGGAAAATGAAGTGAGAAATGATTCATCGCGAGCATAGCGTGTTTGTGCCGCAAGCAGAGCTGCAAATTTGTTTCTCAAAATCATGCCATTTTTAGTCGGTCTAAAATGCTTGCAGGGATGTGCATTTGGGGCACCTACAGGCTTGAACTTCTGCCTTTTGGGTCTGACCCCTCCTTGACCAAAGTTCTGGATGCATGCGTGCCGCAGCAAGTCTAGAGTCCCATTTTTGTGCGCAACGAACGAGCCTTTCAAATTGTTCCGAGAGACATGTCCACCAGAAAAGAGCTTCACTCTCGTCATTGGACACTGGAAT
>JAAUYG010095416.1_pt1 | contig 11951 bp, 9 predicted proteins | sample 7278091 | NCBI WGS metagenome assembly JAAUYG01 (sample SAMN14350201, study PRJNA611818) | marine sediment metagenome | isolation source: surface marine sediment (0.6m) | place: French Polynesia: Moorea | collected 2018-08 | reverse complement strand
CACTGTCGCACCCTTCGCGCCCCACAGCAACTTGAGATGCATTTCCGTGCGGAACATATCCAGCACGCTTTTGTCGGCGTTGAAATCCCGCAGAGCGTTTTCCCCGGTGACCCTGTAGAGCCCGCACTGCTCGGTAATGATGCGCGCCGTGTCTAGATGCGCCAGCACAGTATCTATTCCCAGGTCCCTGTGATTGAGCTCCCAGGTGGTAAGAGATTTCAGGTCTCCCAGTTCTCTATCCAGCACCTCGATCAGTGGCATTATGTGCGGCAGGGAGACGTTCTGAAGCGGCAGCGTGCCCCCACCATCGTCCATTGAGTTGAGCATACCAGACAGCTTCGTGTCGAACAAAACGCAGCTCTCCTTGTAGTTCTGCTTCAGTGCGACCCATGTATTCTTCAATCTTTTTATCTGTAACGAGGAAAAGCAACGCTAAGTACATATTGCGCTCCAGCTGTTTACATGATGGTTTCATATTTATTATCCATCATTATTTCTTCCATTCAGAGCCTTTCATCATTTGTAAGAGTACAGGGAAAACATCACTGAAGCTGAATGAGAGCCTCAATCAGAACAACAAAGCGGCTTTTTTTGCATCGGCAAAACACACACAAATCTGTACTTTCTGTTCTGCGTGGGTGTTGTATTTTCAGCAAAGCAGAGCCAATTGCCCAATTACATTTGCATTGTATCTGCGCCTGGCTCCGATCGTTTTGAACGGTTTTTTCAATTAGTCATTCAAGCAATGTACTGGCTGCTCCGCAAACATTTACCCATAACCTCGGGAGGATTACTGCCGCTCTGGTGAAATATCACCTCGTGGCAAATTAGCCTGAGCACCAGGCTACCCACAGAATTTCATCTCTGGGAAAAGACCCAGCTGCAGCACCAGGCCATTCCGAACACAGTTCAGGACTCCGCACTGGTGTAGATAATTCACAAAAGAAGATGTACCTGCGGATGCTGTAGACCCGCCATTACAGCCGAGAATCCATACAGATCGCCAAGATTACTTCTCAATTCGGCCGCGATCTGTATCCACTGGTGGAGCATTAACGACCTCTCGGGGTATTTCAAACATGTTAGAATCATCAGCGCTACAAAGTGACTCATGCATCTGTGCCTGGAAATAGAAATGGAAATATCAATTGAGCCCTGCAGGCTTCGTGCTCGACACAGCGGCATTGTTCGTTTACACACAACGTCGCCTTTTCCGTACGGTTCTGTTCTTTTCGTATTCCTGCAGCTGTCTGCAGCTGCCTTTGAAAACAAGATGTTTCGATCGTCTCCGATACATCCGCACAGAACAGTGTCAACACTTGGAGTTTCATGTTGACAAGAGTCAACAGAGCTAAATTTGGAATGTTAGCTGCTGTTGGCAGCGCAACAGTTCCCAGAAAGATGCAACAACGAATTCGCTAGACGCGCGGAATGAAAAATTACCCAAATTATCGACTGTCCTTTGAACCCGCAACCCAAGGTCTAGGTCTGTTGTGAATGTCTTTGGCAGACAGAGAAGGCAACTGAAAATCTTATCAGACGGACCGAGTGACACTGCAGGCATCAAGCCAACAGTAACTTCACACAGGATCAAAGCCTATTACCTGTGGGTTCAAAATCAAAGGGACAGGCAGACTGTTCTTATACGCATTGCGTGAGAATAGGAAATTAGTGAAACTCTTTCACCTGATTATCGAGATCAATAACCTGCATGTTACCTTGCATAAAAGAACACTTTTTGTCTCTTTGTTGCTGTTTACAGACGAAACAGACAGTAAATTGAGAAAATTATTGCCTTCTGTTCCTCAGAAGGAACTCAGGTCAGATGCCAGCAAAGATGAGCTGGATTTCATCACCATTGTTTCCAGTGTATCTGTCTGGCTGCACATACCCTTCCTCAAACGCTGCCAGGTCAACACAGAATCTCTTTTTTTTTTGTGTTAAAAACAGACGGGTTTTTACCTCTCAATGACATCACTGCGTAGCTGTGCTCCCTGAGGTAACGTCATCAGCTCCAGACCTGAGAACACGCCAACCCCGAAGTCGTGGAAGCCGGTCACCTGTAGCGTCTCCAGGTCAACTTTGGCCATGTGCTTCGCGATGATCTTAGGGTCGCTCTCCAACAGCAACTGCTTTACGGTTGCCATTGTGGAACCTTCCAAGGGTTTATTTTCCGGTGGTAATATCCCTGATTCAAACTGCATGACGTTTAGGATTGACTGGTTGCTATTTAGGTCTGGAATGGTGAGGATCCGCTTTGGAACTGCGGTTGGGGCGATCGTGGTTTGTTCGTTATCATCGTCCAGATGGTCAATGGAGAGGGAATGTGAGGACTCAGAGTGAATGGCAGATCGCTGGTTGTTATTCTGCTGGTTTTCTCTGTCTCTTTGTTGCTCATCAGCTTGAGGCACAACACCTTTAGATTTGGGTGTGTCATAGTCAGCACCATCATACCTTTGATTAAACACATTAGCAGCACCGAAGTTGTTATCGTAATCCTTCTCACCCGTGTCTTTGGAATCATTGAAGTCAGCATTGTTGGCGTGATTTTTGTCCATATAGTTGCTCCTGCGGCCTCGAGTGAGACTAGAGCCTGGTCGTTTGACGGGCTTATCAGACACTTGATCTGAAGCACTGTCGGCCGCAGCTTCGGTCGCCATTGCCGATTGTGCCGTGGCAGATGGAAATGACTTGAGTTGATCATAGTCCGTGTAATCTCTCCCGTCATCCTCGTACAAAGCCTGATTCCTGATAGGCACCATGGGTTTTTGGTTGAACGACTTTTTGACGGAGGGTATGCGGCTAGGTTTGGGCGGGGGTCCCAGGCTGGGGCGTCTCATCACCGGCTGACCGTTGCTGATCTGTAGCCGCTCTGGACTCCGTTCTGTCCGCAGAGTCTCCACGGCGGGAGGCGGAGTCGCTATCGGGGGCTTCGTGGCTAACTCTTGACCGGACGGCGGTCGTGGCAATGGCATGTTCTGAATGTTGGAATCCGAGGGCAGCTTTGGCAGCGGGGAATTTTGCAACTGAGTCCTGTACCCTACGAGAGGTTCGGGCGACTTTTGTCGTGCCAGACCCCCGCACGTGCAAGAATGCGGAATCGTCATCTGTCGGTTCAGGTCTCTCCGACCCAACTGCGGAGACACTCGCGGGTCGATGGTCGGCATGCTGCCGTGTCTGCCCACCGGGTGCCGCCCAGATGGTGACGTCACCCCAGGGTCGTCCACTATAAAGTTGGCCTTCCTCTGCATCTGCGGGCTGTGAGTAGGAGTCGTGTTCGGCGACACCAACGGGCTGGGTTTGGGACTGCCGCGGGGACTGGTGGAGCCTGTGTGGCCGTGAACGTACCAACCAGAGTTCATCATGATGGGCGACATGGGGCAAGACTTGGGTTGTCCAGGATGTCTCTGGTCCGAGCGTTCTCGCTCCACGAACATCGTCTTGTGCACCGGAGTGCTGATCACGGCTCCTGACATCTCTGAAATTGCCTTCTTGTTGGAAATGTAGAAAGTTATCAGTTCCGACACGCGATCGAAGAGGTTCTCCTCGAACTGATACTGCACTTTGATTTTTCCATCTTTCGTTTTCACTTCGGTTCTGTTGATGACGAAGTGGAGTGGGGCGCCGCGCCAGTAGCACGTGAGCACGAAGTCGCCGGGCTGACTGATGGAGTCCCGCACCAGGAAGTCCCCGTCTCGCTGCACCGACGCCTCCGCTTGGTGCCGCAGGATGTTTCCGTGGTACCAGAGGTACTTGCGTAGTTCCTGCATCTCCCAATGTGTCGAGGTGGCCACGCGCATTCCAGATGGACCCGTCAGCGGCACGTAGTCCACGCTACTAACCAGGGACGGCGGTGACGCCCTGGAAAAGAACTCTGCTGTGAAGTCCTCAAATATTGAATGTGACGCGCATTCAACTTCACACACGAATTCCTGATGCTGATTTCAAAGTGACAACGCGTAATTCCAAATGGACACACAAACGAGGCAAAACATATTTAATCTAGAAATTTACATCAGTCAATTCAATCATGTAATGGTGGCTTTTCAGGATCATAATTCAAAGCCAGAAAAAAGCAATCTATCATTCACTCCCCCTCTCCCTGCTCCTCCCTTTTGGCTATTTCATGCCCATAGATTTGCTGTGTGCATGATCACATACCAAGTGGTGACAGAGCCACGGGGAGCACGCTGTTATTACATTACCGGCTCAGGAAAAGGAAGCTGTCATTAATATTTCATGTTTACATCTGACACACATCTCCACCTCCGAGACACTGAATGCACACCACTCAGCCTGAAACCTTCCTATTCCATGTTCACCTTCCTCTTCCCTTCCCACCCCAACCTCCATTGGGACAACATGAACCTTCTTCAGCAAAAGACGTCTTTGGAACATGACAAGAGTTTCAAGAAACAGAAAAACAGCTCTTTTGTTCAACGCGCACACATCCCAAGGGAATCGAGCAGGTTCCACAAAGACAGACCCAAATTTGGATCCATGTGCCTCTTGAGTTTTACAAGATTTTTGCATCAAACTTGCAATCTTCTCCTTGATGTGAGTCAGAAACGCAATCCTAATACACCGTAAGTGTTTGCACAACAGACTCTGTGCGCAGTTTCTCCTTTCATCTGAACATTTATTGGTTCCATATTCATCTACTTTGTGCCAATTTCGGAGATGTCGTTTTTCAGATAACCACACGTGTTTCTCGACGAAAACAGCAACAAATCCAAGAGAGCAGAGTTAGCCATCAATCCTGCACAGATCTCACACCGCTCTTTATTGCAGTATTTCGATCGGAAGCACTGAAGCCCCACTCTCGTCCCTGTAACTGTAGCGTCGCAAAGTGGTTCGTAATTGATTAGGTGCGCAAGTTTCCTTTTCGACAACAATTTGAGCTGGTTGCTGCACAGCATTGTTACATGTCGTATTGAACTTACCCATTGGAATGTGTTGGAGAACTGCCAGTGCTTCTCGGTGACTTCGGCTTGTTTCCTGCAAAAGAAAGGAATGTGAAAACAACAACGCTCACGTACCTTTGTCGAAGACAACTGCAAACCATATGCAGCCGCAAACAGACGATACAAAGTCATCAATTGATTGCATTGAGTTTCGCTCTCGTTACTATGCTATCTCACAGGGTTACGTCCAAATAAACGCAACTGCAAATCTGATGCCTTTAAAACTCCAACGTGGATTACGATAGTTACATCCAGGCTGTAGTCTACAGATAAGTTGATTATCCTTGCTTTGAATGGCGTCCTGTGTGAATTGTATTAGCCTTCCTGAATACTGATAGGCTATCAGTCTGTAGTCGTAGCGTCGAGGTTATGAACGCCACGGTGACGAGAGGCAAGCGTCTGATCTCATTCACGCCAGTACAGAACTCCAAAAGCAGCTTTAATATTCTTGCTGCGTAGCCGCAGATGTTTTTGCTTCTAAAAGCATAGCACTGGAGGCTATTTATCAGGCCTTGTCTCCTTCCTCGCTGGAGATGTGCAGGATGGGGAGGCAGGAAGAGCAGAACACCAGAATGAAATATCCCCGTCAAAGCAGAGGCCGATTGTGGAAGAGAAGGTCTTGGTGTAAGGCTGTTATGGGATCAATGCAAACTTAATTGACTGTCTGGAAACGGGCAACAAGAGCAGCGTAGAAGAGCCACGTCAAAGTGAACAGCTTTGGTCGCCTGGGCTGAGCTGCACTTGGGTGGCCATTGTAAAGCGCTTACTCACAATTGGTTCAAATGTCGCATTGTGCTCTTCAAAAGTCACTCTTCTCTCATAAAGTTTGCATTCGCATTACCGCTTTTGCACATGATTCCGCTCAGCTCTTCAATAATGTACCACAAACGTAGGATGAAAAAGATGCCCGTGCCTCGCATTGGCAAAAGCACTCGTGACACCTCACCAGCAAACCACGTGTGAATTATTAATAAATGATGCGTTCAGTGAGATCAAGATCGACAGTTGCATCCGAGGCAGTAAAATTCGACCTGCTGAACACAGCACAAACGAACACATTATGCAGGAAGCTGTGTAAATCCAGGGTAATTGATGAACCAGATTGGCCTGATTGAACCTCCATTTGGTCAATCATTACGAAGTGACAGTCAGTCGTGAGGGATAAGGCAAAAGAAACTGATCCACAACAAGACAGTTACGTGTTCCCCAATACAGTTTTCTTCCCCACCGACGAGCAAGAAAGATGACACGCAAATTGGTAAACGCCTCGAGTACACGGACCAGAAAAAGGTTAGAGAGAATCCCACAATAATTGTGACAAGTTGTTCGGTTTCGTCCATGAGGCACCGACAACACCGCAGATCCATTTGGTGAGCACGGTTTGTTTGAAAACCTTGAAATATTTTTCCCCAAGAGTTTGACAATCACAGAAAATAGTTAACCTGACTCAGAGCAATATTTAGGCTACTTCAGACGTAGTCGAACAGACAACGTTCGCTGAGTTTGTTAGTCAGGAGTGATTCAGGCTTCAAGCTGCTTGTGGACGTGAAGCATTGTTGCACTCATAGAGGCCTTCATCACACAATCCCTGCTGACGCAGGAGGTGACAATGAAGCGCCAACAAAATTTCTCAGTTGCAAAGCTTTCCATCTGGTGTGATTATATACCAGCCGGCTGTTTGCATCTGTGCCTAAATGTTGAAGCAGGGATTGCAGGATATGGCTCGCCTGCGAAGATCACGACCTGAAACCTCGAATCTGTCGGTGTCAAAGGCCTGAGCCGACCCCTGACTTCGGCCGACCCTGCAAATTTGATGCAAAAAGGGTTGGCCAAAGCCTAAGGCCCATCCCAAAATCCAATATGGCAGGAGGGAGTCCGATCAGGCCTAACCCCACTAAAATCTGTTTTCTCAAACACCATGCCCCTTCCCAGAGAGAATTTTCTTTCAGGCATTTCTTGAAAGCTCCTTTAGCATCATTGCCAATGAAAACAGCCAATATGTCTGCTAGGGCGTGAGCTGGGCCCAAGGCCTCGGCCAACCCCTTCTTGCAGGGTCGGCTGAAGCTGGGGTCGGCTCAGGCTTGTAATGCCGGTCGTTCTGGGGTGCTGAACGTTTACTGTTTGGTTCAGCATGTGCCTTGCTGACCCCAAATAACTCAACTAAACACTCCTTGTGAATCAATGGAACCAATGGATTAGTTGTGACAACAGTTCGCGGCCCACTCTCACCCATTGCAGTCTGTGCAGGAAAGCACAGCACTATGATGGTGTTGGTCATAAAACCACTGAATGACCACATAAAGTGCACCATGAATACGGAAGGCAGGAAGTCCCCGATTATGGTGCTGTAACAATACCCAGTCACGAACGGGCTTCGGTCTTTCGCAACGAAAGGTTTGTTGAGCGAGTTGACTGCAGAAACTGCGTTGGCACCGCGCGGCTTGCAGAGGAGGAGAAGGGAGGGACGGGGTTGGGTCCCTCGCCCGGTGTGCAGTGGGGGGAGGAAAGGGGGGGGGGGTCACTGGCACAACAATGACAATGATACCTTTGCAGACATCAAATGCATTTGATGGTCATTGCTTGAGACCAAAGACAACTTGCTATTTTCAAGAAGGACAGTGGTTTGTCAACTTTGATTCCACAGATGCTCAGCAGCACTGTGTGCCGCTGTGGTGGGGTGGCACAGTGTCATGATGCCCATTGAGACTGTGTTGCATTGAAGGGTGACCATGAATGAGGGAAGCTTCAGCCTCACCAGAATGAGCAACTTGGTGCCAAAGGCAACATCAGGCACCTCCAACATCGACCATCAGAACGCTTCAACCAAACACGTCTCCTGAGTGAATGAAAGCAATGCAATCTGGTGCAAATGTCTTGGGATTCTGAAGGGCTTCTTTTGTTGCAAACATTTTGGCGTGTGACCCACTTCGGTTGACCAATTGAAGCTAACCTGAAATGGGCCATAAAGAACAAAAAGAAAGCCAGGATTTGTGACCATTGCTGTGGCAAGATGATGACCAAATCAAATTCTCGGCCATGATGCTGTGCAGATTCCAGGATACTTGGTCTGGCCCCTGCACAACCATTGCATGCCCCTTCTCCAGGGGTCTGCCTGCATGTGTCTGAGCCGCAAGTTGCAACAAGAAACGAGCAATGTTCCCTTCCTGATAGACAGAAGATACAAGGAGACACTCAGCGTAAAGGTCGCGCGTGCTCCAGGGGGGGGGATTGTTTCATAACGCCCAAAACAAAGACACGACAACAACGACGACGGCACGTGCATAACTCCACAAGGCCGCACCGGCTTACCGCCTCTGTGCAGCCAAAAAGTTTAGAAATGCATTTTATACCTCGAAACGTCCTGTTGAGTTTCTCCCTCAGCATGACGAGACTGGAGATCATACGTGCGCGGTGCGCCCCATTGCGCACTCCCATGTCGTTGAGGTCGCGTTCCGACATCTCCAAAATCTCCTGCAAAAGAAGACCAATGCAGAAAGTTGAAATGAGCGCCTTTTGCAGACAAGAAATGTATGTTCTTTCGTGTGAACAGGTCCGTAAAACAACATGAATGGAACACCTCGATCAATTTTAACCTGCTTGTCAAACCACTCGGGGTGTTGTTCTCCCTCTCGTTGGCGGAGATAAAGACCCTTACAGGTGGGAAAAGAAAAAAAAAAGGATCATCATGTCTTTGATTTTTAGACTGGCGCAAATATTCAGAACGGATTGCAAGACAACGGCCGTGATAAAGGAGCTGCACACATGCCAAAAACAGTTTTATCAGCGCCGCTAATCTTCGGCTACTGCACTCTCCTCTCCTTTTTTGCCTCTCAGCGAGGTTGTTTTGGATATCAAAGGTTGAGTGCATTGCACACAGCCACGCTGCACAACGAATCCATGTCCATAATTGAACTGTCAACTCCAGTTTTTCTTTGCATTTCTTTCTTTTTGTTGCTGCCTGAATCAACCTCGGAAACAGAACTTTTTTTTGGTAAAACCACAATCAAGTGGATTTTTGTGAACTGCGAGGAAACATTCTGAGTGCACCTCATTGACCAAATCAAAGCGAGCTTTTGGCAGCCCATTTGCACGATTACTCTTTCCAAGGGAAGCAAGAACACAGATTGACTCAGACACAGATTTACGTGCCCTCAACCCATCTGCACATGGAGTGGAAATCGTCATTTCTGGCTTGCTCCATTGCCCAAAGAAGATATCCATGCAGCCCTTGATTTTTTCACTTGGTTTTTGAAGTCACAAGCGTTTCATTGGACACCAGTGTTTGTTTTTCTTCTGGAGGTCTGAAACACATTCTCTTGGTCTAGAGAAACATAAATCATCAATTCAACACGCTTATTTCTTCATGTTTCTCAGACAAGAAACCTGGCACTTGCCAGGGAATAACAAAGGGTGAAGGCGATGCAAAATCACATCCTTGCAAATAGAGTGTCTTCCTTTGTTCTGATGACGCCAAGAGATCCCCTGAAACCTGGGAACAGGAGACCTAGGCTGTACTCTTCAACGGGGGCATGGTGAGTTTGGGTGGTGGTGGAAGAGGTGGTGCAACGGCCCCAGCGCAGTCCCAGTTTCCTGTTTTGTTGATGGTCAACGCCGCATGGTTCCAAGAGATGTGCCTTTCTGCCAAAACGAAGGTTTTTGTTTGGACGTGCTAAAGGTAACAACAGTCCAGGAAAGCAATTGGCTAATAATCTCGTTCCATGTCTGATGCTGTCTGCTAAATCTTCTTAAAGGGAAACAAGCATCCATACCATCCACACGAAGCCCGTGGTGCGTACAGAGTGCACATGACCCCTACTGTGGGCCTTTAAAAGACTTAGGTGATTTCCATGCACGCCCCAGTGGCTTTTTGGTGGCAAAATTCACTGAGATCAACTTTGAGATTCATTTTGAGGAGAGTCAGCAACAGGATGACACACCAACAAGGAAGGATGTCATCATTCAATGTCTGGGTAAGTATCAGAACGGCAAGGTTCAGGAACAGGGAACAAACCTGCAAGGCCGTTTCTGCCAGTGACTTGAGAGCAAAGGCCTTTTTTTGTCACCATAAATTCTGCCCGTGTTATTCACATGATATTAGCCAGCACGCGCTCATTAGTCAAGCAAACATGTGCACAATTGTTATCCTGAAAACAATTTTGATGAAATCATAATTTTGAACAAAGCCCCGTTTTTGCAGTGTTCACTCATGAGGAAAAACACAGAAAAACTCTCTCTTTGAATATGATCTGCGACAGCTTATCGCAGTTTTTCCTTTTGTTTGCAGCTTGATGCAGCGCTTTGATAGGCTTAATGAAATTCTGATTTTGTGGACTGAGTGGGGTCGGGTCGCGTCGTCATGTTAACTATCCATCGTCGTTTGCAGCCGCACAGCTACAGCAACAGCTAAGAACATGCTGTCCGTCCATTCCTCACGCGACAGCGACTTCGACACGAGAGGCATGCATCTTGTGCCCGAGACAAGAGAAGCGCAAAAATGTCTTTTGGTGAGGGCTGCAGTGGGTGAGTCACGCCAAAAAAGAAGAGGCAGCTGAAATTTTCATGAGCGTCGATAGAAAAAAAGTAGTTGGTTAATTGTCCTTGTTTTCTCCTTGTAACATGTACGCAACCCATGACGCAAACTGTGATGCTGAACACATCAAATGCCTCATAATTTGTATTTCTTATCGACGTCGTGAGACGCGAAACAAGTTCAGCAGCTTGTGTGTGCTCCTACGGACCATGCATTGAATTGTTGTTGAAGAAAATGACACGGAACTTTTCCAGCTGGATTCGTCAATGATTCCACTGTATTTGGCCTGAAATGCACATCAGGTTGCTATGTCAGGGGAAGTTTTATGTTCTGTTGAGGTTCTTGGCCAAGGACTGGCGGGCAGAGAGCCAGTATCCGTCCACGCACACAAACAAACACACCAACAGACGACTGATATCAGGTCCTGCTTTGCGCGTCAAGAATTTTCAAAAATCTAATTTTTTGATTGGCAAAAGCTTAGAGGAATTTCATCACAGGTGATGAAGAGGCCTCAGCATCACTCCCAGACCTCCATACTTTTGAAACAATTTGCTAACACAGCTCCGGTGTTCTAACCATGCATGTGCGACTTCTGGCAACCGCGCAGCCGCAAAATTAACAAATCAATATTTTGTTCTTGAATTTTTTTTCCGTTTCACACGTGAAAAAATCACACCTGGCTGCGTGCCATTCCCATTCCACAACAACTGTCAGTTTCAGTGCATTTTCTTTTCCCCTGAACAAAGAGAAATCTAATTCATGACTGCGCTTCCAAACCCAGCGCCTTCCTGTAATCATCAGAACACATAATTCTTGGCAACCCCAAAAAACAAAGCTTTCGTGCACAACAAATTCAACTGTCATGAGTTCTTTGGCAGATAATCTACAAACAATGAGCTTTACTTACGGCAAAGGAGTGCAAAATCCTCACTGCGCTTTTCTGCGGAAGACAGCTATGATCTGAGACTGAAAAGCCGGACAATAAACATGGCAAGCATGTGTGCTGCAGTCGCTGCTCTCCAGCAGCTTAGCACTGCTTTCTTCAAAGCCCGTCTTCCGTCACTGTCAGAAAACCCGAGAGAAGCGGAATAAAAATCCGCCCGCGACTGTCGGTTGGACAGGCAGAACATGCGAGTGGTCGGGCCGACGACCGTGCAGTAACGAGGCAAAGCAGGCGCGCGGTCTGTTCGCTCAATCATACGGGAGAAGCCGCGTGTGAGAGCAAGAACGAAGCTGGCATTGTGTGCGGCGAACCTGCATCTATTGCAAGCACCTGATGACTCATGTAGTCAATTGATTGATACATTCTAAACCATTCATTAATGCACATTCCCTTTTTTGTTTCTCCACCCACAGATTGCACTTTTCGCACATGACAGTTGGCTGCTTCTTCTGGTGTTCAATGGCAAGCATTGATCCTTAGAACCTTGGGAGCAATTGAACAGCCAATTCCTACT
>JAAUYG010275175.1_pt1 | contig 11953 bp, 14 predicted proteins | sample 7278091 | NCBI WGS metagenome assembly JAAUYG01 (sample SAMN14350201, study PRJNA611818) | marine sediment metagenome | isolation source: surface marine sediment (0.6m) | place: French Polynesia: Moorea | collected 2018-08 | reverse complement strand
TTTTGAAAATGGACATTGAGTTTGGTAAAATGTCGCCCTAAAGAATGGAGTTTTGTTCAATTTTTGTTGTCTCTAGGGAACCAAACTTCTGACCAAATTTTGCACATAGTGTGTGTTTTGCTGCAATTTAGTCATTTCCTCGTACCCATCTTCGATCACCGCCCGTTTGACAGTGTTTGTGATCGTTTCTGCACTCACCGCGCTGACGGCCTCGGTCAGGTTATCGGGGTTCGGGATCTCCGCCTCGAACACGCTGTTCACGTCCTCCTCCTCCCCGCCGCCCTTGAGCACGATCTTCCGTGGCGTCATCTTACGGCGCTTCTTCTTGCACCGGCCCGGGGGTCTCCCCAAGGGGCGCTTTCCTCCCATCATGATCTTCAACGGAGGCACGATGTCACTTTCAACACCAGGGTCCATTTCCAGCTGCTCCGTCTCATTTAGTGGAGAACTACCATCTGGAACTTCCGTGGTTTTGTTTTCGTCAATAGAACCACCGGCCGGAAGTGTCTGCATGGTTTTATCCGCAGCATCTGGGTCGTCGGTGATGACGACATTAGCGCCGGATTTGGCCGCGTCCACGACGGCATCGTAGATGATGTCGATGCTCTGGCGCTTGGCGGTTTTGCGGGGTCTGCCGCGACCCCGTGCCTCCCGTCCTGCCCCCGCCACGGGCACCGCGGCCTCCCTCCCGGCCGAGGTCGGGTCCTCTCCGCCGGACACCCGGTGCAACGCGTCGGTTCTGCGCGCGGAGTTTTGCCGTTTCCTGCCCGGAGTCGTGGCCTTCAACACGTCTTGTCCTGAAGGTGTTTCACTGGGTTCTGTCCCGTCAGATTTGTCCTATAAAACAGAAATTATCAAAGTATTGCGTGAAGTCAGAACAGGGTGTTTCAGTGTAATGGTTTGAAAATTAGTTTGGTTCAGTTCAGAATTTTCCACAACACGTTTGTCCTGTCGAATTCGGGAGGTGTCCACGCCTAAAGTTCTGAAGGTGGAGGATTGGCACACAAGACGACCTGGGACCTTTCAACGCACCTGAGTTTGCATCAGCTGCAGCTGCTGTTGTTGTTGCTGCTGCTGCTCGTCTGTCGGCATCGCCACCATCCCGAATCCTGATTGGTTCATCATCTGCAGCAGCTGCTGTTCATTCGCCTTCAGGTACTGCAGCTGCTGCAACAAGCATAAGCAATGCAGGTACTTCAGTCACTTTCGTTCTGGACCGACCAGGTTGCAACACACATGTTGCGCGTGAAACTCAACAGCAGTGAACACCGACTTTTCAAGTGAACACAACAACAAACTGACTTCACACAGGACGCGGAAGCAGATTTGTCATGTTTGATGTTACGCCACTTGCATGCTGTGGCAGCACACTCAATGGGCCACAACAACTTCCGTTTTTGTTTATTTGTTTGTTTTGTTTTTGTGTTTGGCTTTTGTTTTTGCGTTTGTCTTTTTTTCAGCACCTCTGTTTGCTGTGGATTGAGAGTTTACAGGCAAGTCCACTGTGCATACCTGTATCATCGCGGCGGGAGTGATCCCTGCAGGGAGTCCCGACACAGCAGTCTGCAGACCCTGAACACCCAGTATCTCCGGCGGCAGGCCCAACATTCCCAGCAGGTTGGGCTGCACCCCGCCTCCTGCAGAATATGACGTAATGCTGTGGTGAGTCGCACGAATTTCTTTGTTTGAGGAAATCACTGATGGTTTTCATACAAAACACCTGGAAGCCATTGTGATGTTGAGTTGCTTTTCCAACAAGTACGCTTCGTCAGCGTAAAGGCCGAGCGCCCCCCACCGTCCATCACGTGATCCTGTCACATGACAATGCGATGCCAGACCATCCCCTCTGGGCTGACCTCCCACAGGGCTGACCCCCCCCCCCGCCAATTGGGCCAGCTAGGGTTCCCCCGTGATGACAACAACGACGACGCAGATGTGACTCCATAAGGCTGTCTCGACTTCGTCGCGCTCCGCCTTGGCCCAGGGAATCGAAAGTGAAGAGAAACCCGACATTATTAGTCCTTCGGAACCAGGCAACAATGCAAGTGTTGAAACGCACCAGCAACGAGCGCCGTTAGGGTCTGCGCGTCCAGGTTACCCAGGTTGTTGAGCAGCCCCGACTGCAGCATGGCCTGGGACACAGCAGCTAGGTCTATGCCTTCTGCAAACACAAAGGGAAACGGATTCATGAGCACTTTTAAGCCGGAGTAGCACACGTGAACGCAAATTGCAGATTTCATGCTTCGTTGTCAGTCACACTGGCGTGGCCAATGGCAACAACTTTCTTCTTTGCCACCAGCACATCGTGGATAATTTTCAAGCTGCACAGAATTTTTACAGTTCTGCACCTCCCCCTGCACCCCTCACTCAAGGCTTGGCTATTGCTGCAGTTTTTTTTTTGCGCACTCACGTTGTGCGAGTTGTTGCTGTGCGTTGGCCTGCGCCTGCGCCTGCGCGTCTTCACCGCCGGGATTCCCCGTCACAGCGCACGGCTCTGTGCTACCGGATTTCTCCGCAGTCTCGCCCGTCGCTGAGTTCGCTTCATCTGTCAACAGTGACACATGTCAGATCGCGTCTCCGCCAAAACAGCTGCGGGGCAATTCTCACCACGAAAAGTCCTCCGTTTTAATCCAAAACAGGAGCAGCACCATGTAGTCAGTTGATGATGTGTGAGAAATACGAAACAAACTTCAAGAGTTGAAAATGGGAGGTTTAAATTCAGCATCTACAACTCTGAAGCTGCTGTGAACTTCCTTTACCTGTTTGTTGTTGATGCTGCTGTGTTTCATCCTGAGTCGCATTCTGCTGTTGTTGTTGTTGTTGCTGCTGCTGCTGCTGTTGCAGGACCTGACTCTGCATCAGCACGTCCTGCAGCGAGGCCTGGATCCCGGACCCCAGGATTCCGCCCGTCAGCATGTTCGCTTGCAGCATCAGCAGCTGCGCCTGCAAAACGTGAACGCATTTACGTTACGTTGAGCTCTTCTCATTGACGCTACGCTCTCACTTTGTCGCCTTTTCACCAGACAACCCGTCTGCACCAATAATCACAAGGCATCTCCAAACTATCAATGTACACACATGTATTTACGTTGCAACGTATTTCAACCCGTACGTAATTTCATGTCCTGTCGGTGTTCTCGCTCAGTGGTACATTGTGTTCTTCGCGGTGCGTGTGGTTCTCTGAATTCTGTCCACGCGTGGTTTTCCACGTGTACATAGGAACAGGAACAGATTTTTCGTTGCTGCGCACTTGTGCCACAGACGCTGCGTTCCCTCTCAGTTGCCCTTTCCCTGTCACAACAGACAGCCCATGCATCCTGGGCACCAATAATCACAAGGTATCTCCAAACTACTTGTGACTGTCTTTGTCAGGTGAAGCAATTTTTCCCTCAAACGACACAACTGTTGTCTACGACTGTATTTGAATCTCTGTCAAAATTGCCTGATTTGCTCTCCCAACAAACAGAACGGTGTGGTGTCATCCTTTGGTGAAAGATGTTCCATTTCGTAACAAACAGAACAGTACAATTTTTTTGTGAAGGATGTTGTAAGACAACCTACCGACTGCATGGCGAGCGCGTCGGGGGACAGGAACGACTGCTGCGCGATGACGGCGAGCGCCGCGGGGTTGTTGGCCACGAGCGGGTTCTGCAGCAGTGCGCTCTGCTGGAACAAGAGCGCCGGGTCGAAGCCCTGCAGGCCGCCCATGTTCACCTGAAATACAGTCACAACACGTGTTCAGCTGAAATATGTCACAACAAAGGAAGCACCTTCACAAGTCAGAGGGTTATTCTGTTTTTGTTCATTTATTTTATTATTATTTTTGTGCCGAGATCTCAGGCTTATATCTGTCTCAATATTTGTTTCTTTTCAAATGCATTGTCAGGGAGAAATTGGAGTTCCTACTGGTTCAGAGGTTTGCCACACACAAGAGTGCTGAATATATTCACGGACACCAGATTTCAAGCGCCGGTCAAAATTCCAGGGTCTCTAGGAATCCTGGGCACGAACTGTCATTTGGCGAGGCATGTCTTTTAAGCCGTGGCACGGAACCGAGTGAATAGGAAAGCAGCGCGCACCTGGGAGGTGGACTCCTGCGCCTCCAGCATACTCGCGATCGTCCTGTTCGCGCTCGGCTTCTTCTCCCGCTTCTTGCGCCCGCCGCATTTCTTCCCGACTGCAACATCAAGACGCAAGATAAGCGCTTGTGTCCTTACACCAACACAATGTAACACAGCACGTGGCGAATCACCAAAATGACCCGCGAGTTGGAATAATACAAGCAGAGTGAAACTGGAACTTGTTCTCGTGTTTCAGTGTTGACATGTGACTGAGGACCAGTCCACACTGCGATGCAAGAAGCAAAGCAAACCAGGACGCGAAATACCATTGTAGCAACAATGCTGTTCACACTGCACACACTAATGCGGCATCAAAATACGGTCTGGCTCCGTTTCGTCGCGCCACGCGTCCAGTGTGGATGGGGCAAATAATCATGGCAGATTGTTTCTGGATCACTCCGAGCTAAGGGAGAATAGTTACCTGTGGGGGTATCGGCGGTGCTGCCGCCTTCCTGTGCTTCGCTCTGATTGGTTGGGTCACTGACGTCATCCGTTGCTGTGATGTCTTTCGCACTCTGGTTACTTGTGACTGTTGTCGCGGTTCTCCTCGGTGACTTGCCTGAAACAGTGTCAGCCTCAGTAAATTCCAAGACCACAAGCAATCATATTCGAATACGAATGTGCACCACCACACCCCAAGGACAACTGCATGAAACTAGATTGAACGCTCTGGCAGCAGTTGCTGTGCATGGATAAGCATTTGTAATTCGACCGGCTTTTCATGTTTTTAACTTTCTGGTCAATAAACATGTCAACAACAGCATTTGTGGTAAGTACCTGGTTGCCTCCTGCCCTTGCCCGCACTGCCTTTCCCGGTGGTCTCCGCGGGGACCTTGCTGCGCTCCGGGGTCACCGCGCAGTCCTGTTCACCATCACACGCCGCGCTGCTGTCCGCTTCTGCAGCTTCTGGCTGCTGCTGACCCTCAGCATTGTCCGGCTCAGGCTGACCACTGGTCAAGTTTGCCTGTTGTTGTTGCTGCTGTTGCTGCTGCTGAAGCTGCATCATTTGAGCCAAGGCTTGATCAGCTGATAGTTGACCTGAGAGCACCAGTTGGGACAGTTGGAGCTGTGCGAACATGTCCACGGTGACCACGCCCCCTTGTTGCTGGAACTCGGCCAATTGTTGCTGCAACAACAGCGGGTTAGGCGCGAACAGTGCCAGCTGCTGCTGCAATTCCTCGCACTGTTGTTGCGTCAGCTGGGCAGCTTGACCCTGCAGCATTTCTTGTTGTTGCTGACTCAGCTGCTGCTGCAATTCTGCAAGAAAAGAAAGTTTATGATTTCGTTTTCTTTCGAATCTTGCTGCGGAAATTATCCACACACACAGTCGTGTTTCAATTTTCAATGTTTTTCTTTCAGTGCCTTTTTGTGGTGTCGTTATTTTTACTTGCCCAGGCACCCATGTTTCCTGTGAAGTGTCACGAGAACGCAACAACTGGAAACCGAATACAGCGGCTCATGAAAGATATCAGTGCATGTGTACTTACCTAGTAACTGCGCGCCAGTGAGAGCACCAGTGTTGCTGAGTACGCCCAGTTGGCCCAGCTGATCAGCAGTAACTACTGCAGTCTGCTGCTGCTGTTGCTGCTGAGGGGTGAACTGTGGGATCATCGTCACAGTGGTCGGCTGTGCGGTGCACATCACTGGCGTCACTGAGCTCGTCACCGTGGTTACAGCACCTGAAATAGCGCCGATAGTTTGCACATCTTGCACAATTATTTTTCTTGAAACTTCTTAAGCCTTTCATAACATGTAATTTTGTCTCACTCTGTGTTTTCCAAGCTGCAGAAAACACACTGACAACAAAGATGGACTGTGTAATGGGTTGTTCTTTTCGATTCCATTGTGCGGAGGAATGTCACTCTGTGCCTAACAAAGACCAAACCACGATATAAATGTGGATTCCTGCCTTTCTATTCCAGAAAAGACAAACACCAACCTGCGGGAGTGGAGGTTTGACCGGCTGAGGTATTCACAGTGGTTGTTTGACTAGCACTTTGAGATGGATTCAAGTCTGCAGATGGTTTTATTTCAGGCGATGGTTTTGTCTCCGTGGAGCACATGGTGCTGGTGGGAGTGGACGGCGGAAGAGCGGCGTTGGCCCCGGGAGCGCTGCGCGGTCGCGCGGACTTCCCGCCGGCGGGCCCGGCCGCGGTGCTCGGGCTGACCATGGTGCGCGCCCCGGCGGGGTGCTGCGGGTGCGCGCCGGGGGACCGCTGGCCCTGAGGCGCCGACTTGCGCCGCCGACTCCTGGGCGCTTTACTCCCTGCCGTGACTGCTGCTTCGGATAGCTTATCACTGATGTTGCTGGCGTTGAAAGCGTTAACAATCGCATTGTGCGCAACATCCAATCCTGTCATCACAGTCGGTGCAGCGTCCTTGCTGTTGCTAGGGAAACCAGCGCTGTTGTTACCAGGGCCCTGGTTGCTACCACTGGTTGCCATGAGACTCGCGGCCATGTTCAACATGGCCATCTGGCTGGCGGCCAGTTGCTCTGGGTCCATGCGTGTCCCATCCGCCTCACTGTTCTGCCCAGTAAACGTCCCTGACAACTGCTGCAGCAACATCTGCGCCTGACTAGTAGACACGAGGCTGGGGTTGCTTAGCACCGCCGCCATCAACGCTTCACTGCCTTCCAATTGGCCACTCTCATTCACCAGAAAGGAACTCGCGTGAAAATCATCCTTCCTGGCATTTCCACTCGGGTCTTGCTTATTATCGCTCATTGCCTTGCCCTTGTTTTTCCCTTTGTTGTTCTGTATGAGGCCTTGCTGTAGCTGCGCCAGTGCCTCGATCAGTGGGTTTGGGGTCGTACCCTGAGCCTTGGCCGCCGCTGACAGCAAATTACTGGCCGGGAAATTTCCTGTGCCGTATTTACTCGCCAACAACTGGAATTCAAGCGCGTTGGAAAAGCTCAAGTTGAGCTGGTTTTGTTGAGCACTGGTGGAACTCGCGCTGGTGGAGGTGGTGGTTTTGTTTTTCGCGTGACTTGTTCTTGTCCTGCTCTTGGGGGATTTGAGCACCTTGGGTTGTTCCGCGGACGGCGGCATTTGATGCTGCAGGGTCCGGAGTTCTGCCGCCCGGGGCGACGTCTTGGCGCAGCCGGGGGACGGGGCGGAGGCAGGCAGCTTTGCAGGCGAGCTGCGCACTTTCTGCGGGCTCACACCAGGTGGGGACTGCGTCAGTAAACTCCCACTGGAACTGTTCGGTGATTGGTTGAAACTGCTGCCGGCAGACGGCGCTGTGAGGGTGGAGCTTGAGCTGTCATTGGCCGCACCCGGTGATTCGCCGGGTAAACCACCAATGGGGGACTTCACAGCACTGTGAGGTGTGACGCACGGAGAGACGTTGCCATGACTACTGACGGACGCACGACGCATCACGGGCGTTGACTGAGACGCTGGGGAGGGCATACTGCCTGCACCCGGGCTGCTCATTGGCGAAGAGCGCCGACCAATGGCAGGCGGGGATTTTACCGCCCGAGCGGTTGGTGACCTACCAGGGGTAAGCCGTTGTGCAATTGGACTAGAATGAGTGGAAGAACAAGACGTCGTTGCCAGGGACGTTTCTCCCTGGTTACTGTTGTTGTCAGCGTCCTGTCGCCGTGACAACGACGAATTGAGTGAGTTGTTCACGAACGCGGCTTGTTGCGCGAGGAACGACGTGGGGTTGTCCAGGAAGGACGGGAACATGTTGCTCGGGTTGCGGCCGTTGTTGCCGTTGTTTCCGTGCGGGCCTGGACCAGCAGGCATCCCGGCGTGAGGCGACATCCCTGACGGGTGCATAAGGCGCACATCTACGTTGGGACAGGGCGGGGTGCGATCCAGCACACTGTTCACCTTCTTCTTCCTTCGCCCTGCAACAACAGTCGCACAGTTTAGCAGCACCAGCGAAGCAGTGAAAACGAAAACATGTTGCAAAGAAACTAAGAGTTTTCCCAATCAACAACAATTCACTGGGCTACACCTCTCAACGTTCTCGAAAAGCGTCGCTTTTTCCTCGTTGCAACCAGGACAACTTTTGTCACAAAGAGACTGAACGTTCCATTCAGGAAGCGCTGATCTTCACGCACAGCACTTCACGTGGTCAAGAAACGTGCGATTTGCAAAATTTGGAAAATGCACATGTATTTCCATCGTGAACTCAATTTTTTTCTTCACACGGACGTCTGTGTCAGGCCATTGCCCAAGTCTTTGGTTGGTTTCTCCACGCACGCGCACTCACCTCGTTTCTTGGGCTTGAGACCGGCCCCCATCCAGGGCGGGAACATGCCGGGGGGAAACGCGTTGGTGCCTGGAGGGAACATACCCTCCATCATACCCGCCATACCCTCGAGGTTCATGCCTGCAAAATACGGACAATATTTTATGAAGTTTTTCACAGACAGTGGTTTTGTCACATCTTCTGGGCCTGAACTTCAATGACTGCCTGTGTCCCTTTTGGAGGGTCCTGCAATGTTTCGTCAACACAATCTTCGAACCCTGGGTTGTCAACAACCCCATGTGCGCGCCTGAAGCATTTCAAACACGTGAGCATCAAATAATGACATGGACTTTGAAAAGACCCCGAAAGAATGCATCTTTACTTGCGAAGCGAAGAATGAATGTGCTTGTTCTTTTACTGCCTTTTGGGAACAAGCCCCCTTTAAGTTAAATTTTTGTATTATTTTTTAAAATTCATTTTATTTCATTTATTTATTTTTAATTTTTTTTTTTCAGCTTTTAGCAAGATTTCCTGTGCATCAGAGACGTACCTGGGATGTTGCCTGGGAAGCCGGGAGGAAGCTGTGGAGGTTGGTGCTGCGCATGGGTGGGAACTGTTTCCGGTGTGTGTTGCTGCTGCTGCTGCTGTTGCACGTTGTGCTCACCAGAGGACCCCACGTTGCTTCCGTCCTGGTTAAGCGCGTTTGCACCGCGTCTGAACAGCTTTGCGTTCTTGGGTCCAGCGTTGAGCATCGCTGCGATTTTATTCATATCTGCGGGAACAAAACAAAACGTTAGAGAGAAGGCTGCACAACGGAGGATTCAGAGATGAAACTTCACCAAGACATGTGTCGTTTCACATCTGACCAGAAAACAGCCATTTGACTGTTCACTCTGACTTTTTTGCCCTTGTCACCTTCACTGGAAAATGGGTCCGATCCCATTTTGGCCATCAAGTCAAAATGACAACAAACTGATGGCCCTCACATAAGCTCAAAATTGCCCCTGGTAAACCCGGGCATTACCTGGAGGGTCCTTGCTGTCCTTCTTCAGGCCCATCATGCGCTGGATCTCCGACAGCTGCCAGTCCCCCGCCTGCTGCTGCAGCTTCGCCTGCAAAACACACCGGACCCGGGAACTTGAATACAAAGACACCAGGAAAAGTCAGCAGAGCCGCAAAAGATGATCGCACTTTCAACAAAATGTAGAAGTTTCAATTTTTGTTTCGTTTCGCGAGGTTCAGCTTCGCAAATTCAAGTTCAGCTTTTTTTTCTGGAGTTTCACAAACTTTCGTTTTAGATTTCAAGCTGCCGGTAATTTTTCTCCGTTCCTTTTTTTCAGGTGAATCGCCAAATTTTGAACTCGCATATGCAATTTCTTGTGCTGAAGGTTACCTAGTTCAAAGTTCGTTGACCGCGCGAACCAGAAAAGCGAAGGAAAAACCACCAATCGTAGGTACCACATTCACAGACTCCTACCTGTTCAGCGATGAAGACACTGGTCCCTGGCGACACCTGGGGTTTCACGTCCTTGCTGGGCCCGCCTTCTCCCGGCCCAGTGCTCTGTGACGTATTCACCGTCAGCGCTTCCGTCACGGATGACATCACGGCGGGATTCCCTGATGACGTCACAGTGGATGAAAGGGGAGTTTCTGGGTGAGGTTGGTGAGGCTCGTTTCCAGGGAACGAACCTGTGTGTGAAAACAACATTTCATTTATCATGTGGTTTTTGCAAGAAACAACTGAAAACGTGATTTTTGCATCCAAGGGTGAGAGATAGTGAGCCACATCCCGGATTTGAATCAATGCTGGAGAGGAAACCACAGTACTGAAACCAAAGCATGTTTGCATTTCCAACTCCCGTGAGCACCCCGCCTTTCCTCAGCAAAACGTGGGATGTTTCACGTGGCCTAACCTGAGCAGTTCGGGACACAATCACGAGTCAGGTCTCCCCGACCCTCTGGGCGGAACTTCTCAATTTTGGGCCTGGCTTCCAAGTAACCAAAATCTTGGGACCTGCGCCTGCTCTTTCTCTGCATGTTGTTGGGAACCTGGGACCCGTTTCCTCACACTTTGCGAAAGACTGCAAATGTTTGCAACTTGTGAAGGCCAAATCTGGACTCCGGAAAATTGGTGAACACTCGCAAACCCTTCGCAAAATTTGAGGCAATTGGCCCACGGGTTCGAGTGAGTACGTACCGTGCGGTGGTTCTGAGTCGGGCGGCGGCGGCGGCGGCTGCTGCATGAAGCGGAACACGTCCATCGCACTCACGTCCTGCGTGGCCGCCAGGGCCGCGGCAACCGCATTCGCAGCGGCGCGGTTCTTCCTCTTCCGCTTCTTCTTCACGCCTGCCCAATACAACCATGGTTTTATTTGTGCTCTTTACCGCGTTTCTCAAAATGGGACTTTTGCACGTGTTAAATTGTTTGCTGGTCTGTGAAGCGATGGAAATTTCATAAAGGCAGCGTTTGACAATGAACGAAGAAAACAACAAACAAACGAGAACATGAACATGACTCAACATAACTTCAACTTGATGCAACTGGACACTTTTTTACCCGAACCAAGACACAACGACTCCGGCTTCCTGGGCTACAATGGGTGCGCATGCAAATTCTGATCAATTGAAATCTTCATCCCACCTCAACAACTTCGAAGCAACAGACGGACTCCTGAACGCCAAACAAGGCATGAAAACTGCGGAGGTGACACCCAACAGAAAGAAAGACTGCCGTACCTTTGGTTTGCGTAGCAGGCTTGGTGGCGGCGGTGTCGGGGTGGAAGAGGCCGGGCCCAGGTCCAGGTGGGCTGGGAGGCGGGGGCTGGCCTCCTCCGGGCGGGGTGGGGCCCGCGCCCCGGGACAGCTGCGACGAGTGGAAGGACGCCATGGCGAGGATCTTGCGCTTGTGGTTGCACAGCTTTGTGATGTCGTTCTCCACTGTCGCGTCGGACGGAGCCCACTGCTTCGAGGCCACCTGCAAATACAACAGCAAATCATCTCACTGGAAGAGCAAGTGGTGAATTTTTGGACGTACTGGTAAGTAGTGAATGTATGAGGTTTAGTCACTTGCATTGCAAATGTAAGCAGATCTATTGATGAGCTGTGCGGTGTCCACTTGTCAGCACAACACCCAACACGCAAAGAAACTATCCGTGGCCAGGATTGACAACGATGCCCAATTTGTTATTGGGGAATTGGCACATCCACAAAAGCATTTTGATTGAATAATTTTCAGAGTTGAGACGAAGAGCGCACGGACCTGCGGGTCGAAGCTGAACGCCTTCTCGACGAGCAGCGGGCACTCGAGGCCGCACTTGCACGTGCCCTCCGTCGTCAGGTACTGCCGCAGCTGGTCAAAGCCGCACAGTCGCACGCCGCTCGGGCTGAAACACAGGCACACATCAAAGTAAAATAAACTAGGAGACATACATGTGAGAACTGGTCCTGTGCAGTTCAATACTCTCTTCATAACAACTACGCTTAGTCAGCGTAGAGGCCGAGCGCCCCAACCATCCATCCCGTGGGGGGGGTCAGCCAGCCAGTGGGAGGGGGTCAGCTAGCCAGGAGGGGGGCCCTCCACACCAACGACAATGACAATGATGATGCAGACATGACTCCATAAGGCCGAT
>JAAUYG010197145.1_pt1 | contig 11953 bp, 14 predicted proteins | sample 7278091 | NCBI WGS metagenome assembly JAAUYG01 (sample SAMN14350201, study PRJNA611818) | marine sediment metagenome | isolation source: surface marine sediment (0.6m) | place: French Polynesia: Moorea | collected 2018-08 | reverse complement strand
CAGAATAGATCTACATTGTATTCTGGGCCAGTGCTGACGAACCCTGCGAGACCAGTTTCCATTGCGGTTAAATCCTGCAGGAGATAAACTTTGTGATACTCGCAGGTACCTTTGGTATGTAAGCGGAATAGGCAAATACTGTGGGGAATCCTCTGAAGGGAAATTAAAACGCTGATGTGAATCCGAGATCAGCCAATACAACGGCGTTACGCTCATCTGCGACTCTGGGTGTTGAGTCTCATTGATGAATGCTCTCTGTGTCGGAAATCACATTGTTGTTTGCGAATTCATAACGGCCAGATCACTTCGGAACACAATAAAAATCCATCAGCAGATAAAGGCTTCTTGTTTCTTCATTGAGTTGCTTCGGTGAGGAATTCAATGAAGTTTGGCTGTGAAACCAAATGGCTCGGACCAGAGGACAACAACATGGGGATCCAGAATGTTGGACAGGAATCCTGATTAAGACCAACAGTGATTGAAAATTGTGTTTCAGCCTTCTGCTCGATCCACCTCTGCACATTGCATCATTGGATTCACAGTCCCACCAAGCAAGACAAAATGTGCCCTGAGATGTGACATTAAAATTCGCTGCAAAGGACCTAAACTGCAGACTTCTGCCAAGCACCTCAGACTGATCGCCACGAAGGAGAATAAACGCCGAAGTGCGGTTGCCCAGTAGGTCTACAGATTCTAAGAGCCTCACGTAATCTCCAGGAATCTCCTTCCTGGAAATTTGATAAAGGTCGGCGTCTTTCAGTGGTTGTCGTAATGCAATGATAACTTGCAGAATGGTTGAGCAGTTGACCTTGATCTTAGGCTATCCTGTGGCAGGAGAATGTACGCGTGTCTGTTTTCAGCTGAGTGACCCTTGGGATTTTGACAGAAGTTCGGTTGACTTTCTCAGCAGTTTCAAATTACTTGTGAATGTGTGATGTCATTTGGGAAGGAAACCGAAGTACCGAGTTTTTGTTTCCCTTGCAAAACATGCTGAAAATCACTTGCAGCTGAAACAATAGTGAAATCCTGAAATTGACTTCATGAACAATCGCAGTGACAGTTCACAAAAATCACCTCAAATTCAATGCAGCATTTTTCATTCCTGAAATTTCTGAAACACAACAAACAGTTGAAGCGGAATCCTATTGGAATTGCTCCAGAGCAAGAAGAAAAAGACTAAGTCGCGTTTCTGAAAAGTCTACATCTGTGAGTTTTTCTTACAAGGCACCTCGGATGTGGAAAATACTTTCTGTTTCCAGGGATCGAGCCCATGGACAAATACTGCAAGACCCCACAAAGAAGATTTCCAGAAAAACAGAAGTGACAGAGAGATACTTTGTGACTCAGTGGTTTTGTGTAAAAGTGAAACAGGACAATTTTCCTCATCCTCATGGTGAAAATGACACTTAGGAGGAAGAACATCTGGTGACAGAGAGTGAACTTATGCACATTTTTTGTGGAAAAGAAGCAAAGCCCAAAGAAAGTAGGTTTGATCAGAAAAAGGTTGTTTGGTGCTTTCAAAATTAGACGGTGCGTAGACACTGACCTCAGAAAATAGAGTCAGAGACGCTACAGCGAACAATGACGTTGTAAACAAGGAAGAATCAAAATGGGCATCACTAGTCTAGGTTCATTTTGATACATCTTCGGCTCTTGCGCCTGTTTGTCAAAAATTTCTGGACACACATGCTTGTGGTTTGTCTAAAATGAAATGCATGCACAAAAACGGATTGTCTTTTTTGTTCAACTCAAGAGAAATTAGGTAATTTTTTTCTTCTGAATAATTTTCCAACATTTCTCTGCAAACATTGCATTCAAAAAGTATTTTTTGTGTGTGTGTTGAATTTGGTGGGCACAATTCCGTTCTCTCTCAGTCACCAGTTGTTCCTGTTTTCCCCCATTTTCATGGCAACTGAGAAGAAAAATTGCAACTTACTAATTTGTTTAGTGGTGGGGATGGTGGGACCGAAGCCTCTCGGGCCATCGCCAGGACTATACGTATTGGGCCCTACAGATAGAGATAAAAAAGAAAATCCAATTTTCTGTTCAGCCTTTAGCACGGGACACAGCTCTCTACGGGATCAAGAAGACGACACTGCATGAAAAAACTACCGAAAGCCACAGACCTCGGATTGGTAAACAACAGTTTTACTGTAAGCTTGATACGCAGTAACTTCATTTCTTCCAGACAGGGCTTGGTCATAAATACTACACTTTTCTCTGCAAAAATAGCAAGCATGCATTTCATGCATTGTCAAGAACAACGAGGTCTCAGTTGTTCTGTATCTGCAGTAAGTTTGAATCGAATAAAGGGGCTCTTACCATGGTTTGACAATTCAAAATCTGGAAGGAACAAAAATAGCTCAATTAGATCTAGATTCCAGGTTAATTTTCTCCAAACACATTTGCAACAAGTTAAAATGCTGGTTTGGTTTGGTGGTACTTGAGCTGAAGTAACCTATTTTTGGAGGAACCCTGAAGGGAGAGGGTGTCTGAGAAAAGCACATTCTGTTCTTGAGTTAAGCATTGTGGTTTGTGGACTCCACGAAACAGCTAAATGTTCAAGGAACAAAAGGATCAGATTTCCACAAAAATTCTTCAATGCTTGGAATACATAAGGTAAAGTGAAACAGTACGTGAGATCGAGTGCTTGAAGAGTTTTGAGAACACAGCAGACCACAGCCAAAGTGTACACTGAAAAAAGGCGGCCATTTTTCAGATGTGACTGTTTTGATATCTTTTGAAAAACCCTGAAAGAGATTTTTCCTTTATTGTGCAAATTTTTGTTTGTCATGGTTCCCTGGAAACTAATTTTGTCTGGCCGCAAAGGTCAAGATTTGTTTGTCTCAGTTGAGTCACGGTGATTTGTGCCACGGTGCATGCACAGCCCAACCCAACTGGAAGTCGCAGACGAATGGTTTTCTGGTGGAATGCAGCTTCAAGAGTCCATTGTTAAAGCTTGGCTTGTCTTCCTTTTATGGTAAAACACAGATGGCAGCATTTCCTTTTGAGCTGTTTTCAGGAGTTATTTTGCGAAATGACTGAAACACAACAATAAAGCCAACGCTGTTTGTGTTTCCAACTTTGCATTTCTCTGACAGGCAAATTTAGATCTGCGCCAGAATTACTCTTTGTTTTGTTCTCGTAAACCATGAAAGAACGACATCTATGCAAGGGCGTTTCATTTTTGCAATTTGCTGGAAAATGTGACTGGCCAAAAACTATTGTCTTGGAGGAGAATAGTGCTGATGATCAATTGTTTTGTTAATTATTTCGCTGAGTAGAACAGAGTCAATGATCAGCATTCTTTGCGTCAGGGAGATCAGTGATCTGTAAAATGCATTTACACTCCCAGTTATCCATCATTTCCACCACAAAAGTGGAGCCTCCAGAGCAGTGCTGCTCATACAATCACGGGAGACATGAAGTGGATGCGTGCGCACATGGCCCCATTGCAATTTGCACTTGTTTAGGGCTGATGCACTCTGGTGGTTTTGATTGGAAATGTGGAAGTGGATTTTACTTGACTGTGAAAATCCAGTTGAATTTTTGAGACCAGGATTGGTTTTTTTTGTGTGTTCTGCATTGTCAGTCGCCAAATGTTTCCTAAATTTGGGCACAAAAGTCATTTGTGTGGGAAATAATTGCAGCATGACTGTTTGAAATAGATCTTTTTTACAGAGATCTGTTAGATCTGAAATGTGAAATTTAGGAAACCTGTTCCGCTGAAATCCAAAAACGCCTGTTTTTTTTTCAAGTCTTCCAAGAGGATCAAAGCATCCGTTTCACCAGGTTCACTTCAGAACCATTTGACGAACTTCAGTTCAATTGAAAACACCAGGCAACGAAAGTGAGAGATACAAGGCGATGGTGGAACCTACTCACCCCCGTTGGGTAGGTGTGGATATGAGGTGGGTTTCTGAGGTTTTGTCGGACTCAACTGGTCCTCTTTGATGAAGGTAAAAGATGCAGCGAATCCCTGCCGTTGCTTTCTGTTGTCCACTATGAAGTCAATGTACAAATTCTCCCCTGCAAAGAAACCAGAAGCCACGTGTTAGAGACAAACACACAAAACACTTTGGAAATGATTTGAGATGATGATTGGAGCTTTTTGCATTCGGCTTATGTTTTCTGCACCAGCACTGTCACTGTATGGTGGCTGGTTCAGGGCAAAAGTAGTAACAAAGAATCCATTTTGCTATTGTTCGCAATGACCACTGAGAAAGTTGGACCAGAAGAGGAGGAGAAAAAAAATGAAGAAGCATATCATTCTGAGTTCAAAGCCAAGAAAAGACAGCAATAAACGCCCACTCGTTACCTTTGGGCTCCTTCCCGCACTCGCTCACTTTTGTTTATTGCCGGTGTTCACGCCGCAGACAGACTGTCCAGCGCCGTTACTAATTGATGAAATTTATTCTCTCAGATGTTTCTCAGTGAAATACATCACACACTCACTCAGCGAGAATTTCTTGCCGATTGTGATGCACACCATAAACGGACTTTGACGTCAGTCTCAACTGGGTTCCTCTCAGTTCAGTCTTTTCTCAGACTGAACGGTGTGCATTTTTGCGGCAACAGGGTGAACACAGACCAGTAATTTCATCTGCGTTTCCACCACTAATTCAATAGACCAAATCAGTTCTGCCTCAAAATGCCATTGTTATGTTCCGCCGTCGCTGAAGTGACGTGATTAAAGCAACTGTTTCACCTCCCATGTCAGGATTTACCTTTGGAAGTGCCATCGTGCTGATATTTCATTTCGCCCAGTTTCTTTAGGAGCGCGGGTTTGTAAAAACAGCCAACGAGAACAAATTCAGGAATGTGGCTTTTGAAGAAAACAAGAGGAGTGTGTCCTTGCTCAGGTCACAATGGCCGTCATAAAAGGAACAATAAACCCGCAAGTCATGGTTTGAAACAAGTAGAAGAAATCTGGCGTTTCCTGTGGTTCACTGACCTGATGATATGATTTGCTCGCCGTTGAGTGTGTTGCAGTACTGCGCTATGACGGGCGACGTCGCGTCCATTCCATCGCGCACCACGATGAAATCTGGACTGTCCGAACAGCTGCAAATGCAAAGCAAACAGGAAATGCGTGACTGAAATCCGTCAAACATGGCCAAGGTTTTTCGGGCAAGCAATGGAACACTTTTTCCAAAAGTAAAAACATCTGTTTTATATGCAGGCCTGTCCACACCAGATCTGTCCCAATTGACACCCAATGTGGCCATCCAAATTCGCTCAGAAATTTAATTTTGTGCATGATTTCGCATTGTTTAAATAACTAATTTCTGCATACAGAAAGTGACAAAAGTGTGGACTGGTGGAATTTTGTGTTCTCTTGTGTTCTGGTTTGCTGGTCAGAGCGGGGCATAGGATCCTCACAATGTTGGTGGAACCCCAACGGGGCGCGGCTTAGAGCTACGACTTGACGAATGTCTGATGAGAGAAGGAAAAGTTCGTTCGTACCTGCCGTCAATATTCTCCAGCTGTATGTTCTCGAACGTGACTTTAACACGCTCGTTCTTCATGCTGTAGAAGACGTACTGGCAGTTGGAGTCCGGTGGGTAATTCTGTGGATACTTGGGCGAAAAGAAACGCCCGGATTTAGAGTCCTTATTGCTATAGAAATCGTATGTACACTGCGATCCCCACCTCCTGTTGCCTCCCACGATCTCAAATTGAGCTGCAAAGACAGAAAAAAGAAGCATTTGAAGAAACACTGAAGGGATCAAAAGGCCTCTTGAAATTCAAGATTCCCTCAACTATCTTTTGTAAAGACGTGTCATTGCTTTTCAAAAAAGCCTCAAAAAGAGACAAAACTAGTTGTTCTTTCTGTGTGTTGCTGTTTGTGTCTGCTAAGTTGCATCTTCAAAAGGCAGATCCAGGGCTGCCGACTGTTCCGTCACCCGAGAGCAGTGGTTTGTTTTCTCAAGTTTGGGCTCAGCGGCCACATGCTCAGAAACGCGGCTTTCTCTGGCAACAAGTTTGTTTGAGGACGTAAACATGCGTTTTGGTTTTCAAGCGAAATCAATTACTTCTGCAAATCATTTCACACGCGGAATCGCAAAAATATGCAGGGCCGTCTTGCATTGGCACCAAAGTGGAAGACGTCGACAACCCTAAAGTTTTTTTCCTGGTGGTTGGATGGGTGTTGACCAACCTGTCCCAAACTGTTGAGAAAAGGACCATAAAAGACACATGAAGAATCCTTGTGTACACATCGGCATGGTTAATTTCTGCAGGAAACCTTTGTTTTCAGTCGAGATGGATGAACTTGAAAGTGGACGTTTATTGCTGAGCAGCCGTGGCTTGACACTCGGGAATCTCACTCAATAATGTAGCTGTATTAGTCCGCAAGCTTGTAGCACCTGGTACCATCGAGATGTCCAGCCTCAATCCGACTTCATATTTTTCGCCAGAACAGAAATACATCCTGTATTTTATGATACTGAACAGGCTGGATGGAAGACTTTATTAAGACAACTGAGGTGGACCCTGACCAGAACTCGCTACTGCAGGTGAAACGAATTGCTTTCCTGATCAAAAAATAAATTTGTGTTATACACAAAAAGAAAAACACTTGCAAAGAACAACTTGGACGAATACACATCAGGTTTGTCCAGAATAATGGTCAAAAGGACCGCTTGTTTTCAGAATCTTAAAGTCAGAACAGAGGGAGAATAGAAACCGCAGCTCTTGCTCAGTCGCCGCTTTCTGGTGGCTGTTTCGTCTTTGACTGCCATCATCATGTATCTTACTGGTGATTTTGATGCTTTCAATAAAGAAATACATCACCAAAAACAAGGAAAGGTCTTTCTGCTCCTGTTTGTGACACGATTTTATGTCTGACAAAATGATTTTGTCTGACAGCGCACACCAACTTCCCCATCCTGATATTGCTTCGTGTTCGTTGTATCGCGAGCATCCCTGTGGCAGCAAAGTAACACCACAAAACCTTGTTCTCATCTCATTAAATCTTGAAAAAAAAAGCCGTTCGAATAAGTTAGATATCTAAAGAAATTCAAGACTGAGTGACTAAATGTCATATGCCACGTTCCTTTCACGACAACATTGAGGGACGTAACCATTTCCTGTACATTTTGCCTTTTCATTTTTGTTTCAGAAGCGTTTGACCAATAACTGCAGCGATCTCAAAGGTCACGAACTAAGCGACAAAGTGCCAGGCTTAAAAAGGAAGCAATAATGCAGTACACAGCCGAAACATTTTATCTCACAGGCTCAGGACGGGCACGGGAACACAAAGGGGACCCAGGCGTGATTATTGTGAGTAAAACCTCTCCCTTTTGTAAACTGGTGGAAGGTAAATAAATGGGAGCTGGATAGGAGGCTGTATTGGTCCTGGATCTGCAGTGAAGTGGATTACAGTAGTTTTTGGCCTCTGCACAGGGAGCAGATCAGCCTGGCTTGCCAGAATACCGGGTTCCGTGCCATTTCGATTTCCTCAATGTGCTCTACAGCAACATGAAATTCTCTGATCAAACTCCCCAAATTCGTTTCCCTTCGATCAGCGTGCATCAAAGAGAAATAAGTGTCTGATTCCTTTTTTTGCCGTCCTGACAGTACATGTTAGACAAACACTACAGTGACTTGTTGCCACTTGTGTTGCACAAAATAGAGTCTGCCACATCAAAGCACCTTTCATTGCCTTTGCTGGTGAAACGTTCGGTGGCAAGCATTCTAAATCAGAGCAAGGACACTGGGTGTGGTGACCTCCATTTTCGTTTTTTGTTCTTTCTGGTCCCCATTCCTTAAGTTATTCGAGTGCTTGCTCAAAGGAAGTTTGCAAACACAGCCAAGGCATTCCGTCGGGTAGAAGAGGTTTCTTCTTGTTCTGCGGATGGAAAAGGCAAGTAAATCTACTTGGTGGAATTACTTGAGATATTGCAGCTTTTTATGGGTTTCTGCATAATGCAATCAGAGGCAAAAGCGGCTAGGTTACAATGAAGTTTCTGCCATGGTGAAAACACTGCCACTTTGCTCTGCAGCATGTTTGGATTCAATCACAGAAATACATTATGAACAGGTGGAGCGAGGACAAAAGCCAACGAACAACTCACAACCAGATGAAGTTGACGACAAACAAGTTCTAACACATTCTTTGGTCAGAATTTGAAAAAAAAGCAGACAAATTCAGAGAATCTGCTGGTCAAGAAAACAGGCGTCACAAAACACCAGAAAGTAAAATCAGGTTCAGTTTGGGCTGAATTGCCCTCTGAGCAAGGGACAGAAACGCACGATGCAAAAGAAATGGAAACAAAGACAGATAGAGAAACGGAAGAGGAAATCTCACAACAGAGATTTCTTTGTAGCCAAGAAAGCAAGAGAAAGACTGGTTTTGTCCCTTCGTCTGTGACCTACATTTTTGGTCTCAGCTGTTTGCGTAAATAAGGTCCAGCTTTGGCTGGTGCCTTGATTGAGAGAGTCATCACCAAAACCTGCAGCCCAATCAACATTAGCAATACGTTGCAGAAATCACGTTTGAGCTTCTTTGGGTGAACCACAAGTGCTTCAACCACAAGTGCTTCAATCAGCTCAGAGAGAACATAGCAAGTGGCAAGTCTCTGGCTCGGGCGAATTCCCAAGCACGAAACGCAATGGCAGAAATGGGGTTTGACAACGTCTTGTCCCCGGTCACTGCCTTCGTGAGCCATGACCCACATGACGATTTTGGTGTCGCAGTTCTTGGACATCACCCTTAACTGGATGGGAGGGGCAGAGTCAGCCTCAACACCACTCAGGCTCCTTGCCCTGTCATTGTGGTCTCAATTAGCATTCGTCTTCACTGGAGGAAATCAGTATCTTCTCCTTCCCAAAAAGAATCCGCATGCAGCTCAAACGTTTACTGCGCTCATGTAAATTGGTCATGGAAAACAATCTGTGCCGCAAAAGATTCACTTGCGATCATGACCATGATCAGAAACAAAAGAGATCAAGTCGCCGAAGACTGGTACCAAGAGATTCACTGAATAATTTCCGAGACATTTATGCTCTTTGTTGCCTTGTCCATGCATAGACATCAGAAGACACCAGAGACTGGTGGAATTGCCAAGAAACCCTGGAGTTTTCTATTTGAAGTCCATGGAGAGCAATTTCCCAGGACATCATTTCAATGCAAATTCTGCAACGAGACTGGAATCCAAAGCCGCAGGTAATGAAACAGATATGTTTGACCTCAGTCATTCTAGAATCAGAAGACATGTTGATTCGCATTGACTTCTAAATATCCCCAACCCAGGGCAGTCGTTCATCAAAAACGCAGCATACTCCAAGGGTGGCGCATTATCGATGTGCGGCATTAGGGTGCAGACACTCATGTCTGGTGCCCTGGTTGGGCTCAGATCAAGCTTTGTTCCTCCGGCATTTCAGAAAAGAAATATTCCATTGCTTTGTCACTGTTGTGGGCATTACGTGAGGTCCATCTTTACCAAAGGAAGCAAAAAAAACTTGAAATCCATTTCTACAAACGGGAAGACGAAAAAAGAACTCGGAAGCAAATCCAATTCAATTATTTAGACCGCTCACTGACAAACCAATAGAACAGAATGCAAGGAGCGTCGCTTCTCTTTTGCCCGTCGCACTGATATCGTGAGGTCTGCGAACAAATCTAACCGACCTTGAATGATGAATGGTGTCCTGGATGGTAGCTCGGGAATCCGACTTGTAATCGTCCTTAAACAAGCAATAGGCCAAGTTGTGAAACTTGGCAGTGGGCAAGCAAGCAGAAAGATCACATTACAGATCAAAAAGAAAATCAAGTGATGTCTCTCATCTTTCTTCATTGAAGTCTCGTTTCTGAAACGATGTCCATTTTTGGCTCTTCGCTTATTCAAGAACAGGGTCCATGACGACGTTGTTTGTTGCTCCACAAAGCACTTTGCAGATAGATTTCAAAAAGTTTTTTTTCTGCAATGTCGCCAAGCCTGCCCAAAATTAGAGCTGGTCCATAGAACTTCTGTGCCACTGCGAAACGCCAAATACCGTCATGATGACACACACTCCAGCCAACTCTTGTTGGAGGGTTACGAGTTCCTTTTGGCGCCTGCTGGCTTTGCACTGGTTGGGAAGTTGAAGCAGAACGATCTGTGTGGAATGTGAGCTGGAAATCATCGGTGCTTGCCAGTCTGATAATCAAAAGAGCTTTTGAACCAAGTGAAGTCACTGTGTAATTTTTCAAGTCTGACTGACAAAAGGGAAAAGACAACAAGGTTTCTTGATACAGTGAAACTAATATATACCCAAGATAAATGAGCCAGCTCAGTGCATAATGTTATTAGCCCCCTGAGGAAACACGGTTTTACTATGCAGAGCAAGTCTTGCTTAACCTCATCACCCTAGTAATACTATTCCTTGTCGTGTATTGAGTCGCCCGACTTAACCTGTGTATCTCCTTGCAGGTCCCGGTGCCAGCTATCAGCAATTGAAGGAATTGAAGGGTCTTACATGTATGGCTAGAGTCTAAAGAAACGTGTACCAAACTCAGAAGAAAACAGATGCCAGCTTCACGGGATAGGTCAAACAAAAACAAAAACAAAACAAACGACGGGAGGACATGACCCATCAAGACAATTGGCTTTGCTATCTGGTGCCTGGTTCCACAAAAGTTTTGCTCCGCGAGGGGTGAGGGGTGCTATCCGGGTTTTTTTTTATTCGAACCAATCAAAAGTTTTGTGCATTTTCAAACACGTTTGTCAATTTTCACCACTCGAAACTTTCACAACACACGTGATCAAATCAAATGGTAAAAGTCCATGTCAGTAAATCTCACGATTTGCGGGCATTTGGGGAGCTGTTGGTCAACGAGAATGGGCGTATCCCATTGGCGTATCCCTGACCAATTTGCGGAAAACATTTTTGTACAGAGCGTGAGCATACACTGGGGTAACACTGAAATAGGTCACACAGAAATTTCCTTCATAGTTGGAAAAGGGCCACAAGTCTTTTTGAGCATTTCAATTGAGAGGAATTTTACTGTGGATGAAACTTCATTCCATTTGACCTTAATCAGAACCAAATCAGTTTTTTTGTTCAGATGAAGAAAACATTTAAATTCCTAATTAACCACAGGCAAAAGATGCTTGATCAGAAATTCGGGCCACTGTGCGTTGGCTCGACTTCCTTGAAAGCAACAATTATTTTGTCTGCTTTGGTTCAGTTATGGTAAAGTTCTCACTTCTGTTGCACAAAAGAGAACAAAAACGATGCTTTCCAAGAGTCTGAGAGATACAAATGTGTAGGTAAAATGACAGTTGTCGAACTGGTCGTTACATCCCTTGGGCAAAGTTACTTTGTTGATTGTCAGAACACGAACATCACACTGGACAGACTGGACAGTCTGCCTTGCAAATGACGAATTAACATCGACATGTCTCTCTGGAATTTTGGCGAAAATCGTTGTGCTTGGTGCTTTGTCCTCAAGAAGATTGGGATGACTAACATAAAAAACACTGGATTGAATCTAAAATCAAAACAGACCAGTTTTACTAGCAGCACCAGACAGTGCAGAATACTTCGATTCACAGTTGACATGTTCCTATTCTTCGATGAACAGTCCTGAGGCAACAGTAGGCCTGCATTGACTCAGTGCACACCACGGGGGGCATGGACAGAAAGGCGACCAATGACCACGTCACATGAAGTCCTCCTCATCACTTTCTCCTTTTCATCATTTGAATGCACTCTGAAGACAATGGATGAAATATATTGGCTTGCCGAGAGGAGTAGGTGTGCAAACAGCAGGGATGCGCCGTTTCAATTAGAGGAAGTAGCCTCCCAGGACGTGCCGCAAAACTAGATGTAGGAGAAAATCCTCGCACGCAACTGGTGTGAAACTGACATATGTCTCCTTACTTCAGAGGGAAGCAAAGGCATTTTCAAAGAGAGTCAATTTCACTACATCTCTCATCAAAAGAAAATCAAGTCCAGGATTTGCAGT
>JAAUYG010116873.1_pt1 | contig 11953 bp, 12 predicted proteins | sample 7278091 | NCBI WGS metagenome assembly JAAUYG01 (sample SAMN14350201, study PRJNA611818) | marine sediment metagenome | isolation source: surface marine sediment (0.6m) | place: French Polynesia: Moorea | collected 2018-08 | reverse complement strand
GAACCGATTTGTCTCCAGAAGCTACGTCGAGCTATGATTTGCTGACGAAGTAGACAGCGTCCTTGGCCTTCATGCTCTTCGCAGCCGAGAAGATACCACAGATGGTCGGAAACACAACTTCCGGCTTTTCCGATGCGTCCAATGCGCAATGCAAACCTGCAGGGAAAGAAAACGGTCAAAATTCACCGTTTACTGAGGAAAACTGAACAACTGAGTGTCTCCCTTTCGCGTGTTGTTGGAGAAATCGCAAACAAATGACTGATCAGCTTTAAATTTGCATGTTAAGGCCTAATTCACACAGGACGCGCGACGCGGCACGCACGCACGCAAATTGGAAATGTTTTCCTTTGATGTTGCTTGCGAGCAGTGTGAACACCACTGACAACAGGTCCTATTTGCTGGCGTTAGGCGTGCGCGTCCTGTGTGAAATTGGCCTAATGGTTTTGCGCCCGGTTTTACCTTTCTTTCTGTAGTACTCAACGAGGGGACTGGTTTGTTCGTGATACACAGCCAGACGTTTCTTCAATGCCTCTGGATTGTCGTCCGACCTTCGGATCAGCGGCTCTAGCGTGATCTGCAAACAAAACCATCGCTTCAATAAAACAATGCAGAACTGAAACGGAAGATGTACTTCAACGTACTCGAAGCCCAAAATCAAGTTGTCTCTGAGAAGATCATGCTGGGACTGTTGTCCAGTTGCATCTTGACTAGCATGTCTGGATGACTGTTCATGATGATCAACAGGTCTTCATCGCCGAGTTGTACTCACATCGTCTGTCATGGGGATCTTGGGCGGGTTGAACTCCTCGTGGTAGCTGCGCCCGGAAGGTTTGTGGAAGAGCCTTCCCGTGATGCGTCGCACGAGCAGACTGTCATCTATCGCGAACTCGACCACCACGTCCAGGGGGCGCTTTCGCTTCTCCAGCAAATCATCCAGCTGAAGCACAACGTCACGCCGCACGTGAGCAAAGGAGCCGCACATCAGATAGTCAGTGCCACAGTTCAGGACTTGAGACAATCATGTTACCAATTCGGCTGCCGTTTGGGTGCAGTTGCTTGAGAGGAGTTTGCGAAAAGTGAATGTATTCAAACGCAGCTGGGGTCACCTGAGTGTCTGCTATTATTTTTATTCTTATTTTTTTCGAGTGATCAGCAAGTCTTGGCCCTCACTTTCTGAGCTTGTACAATGGTCCTTGGAAAGCCATCCAACAAGAAACCGTTCTTGCACTCGGGTTTGTCCAGCGCGTTGTCTATCAGCTCAACCACCATCTCATCGCTCACCAATTTCCCCTCGTCTATTGTCTGAAAAAGGTCAACAAACATTCTCACATAGATTCACAAACCACTGGTCTTAGATTCAGGTTCGGGTCAAGTATGTCAACGCGAGAATCAAACGGACCCGTTAGAACCGGGGTGGGTCTGTGCAGTGTCCTCGAAGTGTTCTGTGATTGGGACAAAGAGCTCAGATGTGCACCATGGATTCACAGGATCTCTCCAAAACAGGAAGTGACAGGTTTAAATGTCACAACAGCTGACAGAACTTTATGAAGTGAAGGAGGAAATTCAATCGTGTGTTCGACAAACCTGACACACCCATTTTATTTCAGTGGAACAGAAATGACGTGACACTTACGGCTTTTATTTTGGCGCCGAGTGGAGAGCCCGACGCGATCACGGCTCGCAGCATGTCTCCTGCAATACGAAAAATCGCTCGTTTCTTGAAGGGTCCATACTATGGTTAATCACACACATACCAACAGTTGGTGGTTATTTCCATGCATTTTGAACAAATTTTCAAACAAGGGTTTTTGGGGGTCTTTCTGTTTTTGTGATGAAGTTCTATGTCGAAGAATGAAAGGAGAAAGCAGGAGCTTTGCAACTGTGCAAATCACGGGAAAACCAGTCAACTGCACTTGACACAAGTTCTCAGGGAAGTGTCTGAACAGCCCCAACTCAAAATAAATTTGGCAGGAATACGGGCACAACCCCGCCCGAACAGTGTACCTGATTATGACATTTTTCTTGCAAGTCCCAAAACCGAAACCTGCGTTCACAACAGGACACACCAACAGGTTCAAATTCTTCTTGTGCATCCCTAACCCCACAAGTCATAGAACAAAAATGTTCGACCAAACCGATGTGTGGCATTGATACCTGTGGGCAGGTGACCGCATGAATACTTCTCCGCAATTCTCTGCGCCTGTGAACAAAAAATGTTGACGTCACTTTCGGAAAGCACTAAAGATGTAATCTTCCCATCTGTGCCGAAATATGAAGCACAATTTAAACCAAATCTTTCAGACGATTGATCTGACACAGTCCAAAAAATTCCAGGATTGAGAATGTGGAATGCGATTTTTCCAGGGTCAGTCGCAAAATTCCAGGTTTCCAACATTTTCCAGGATGTGTCAGAATCCTGCTGCAGGGATGTAGGAGCAGTGGCGATGATGATGATATTTGTGCTTTTCCCACAACTGAACCAAGGTCTTTGTCGTGCTGGAAGACCCCTGGGAACTATAAAATGGTACGGTATGCAGCGATCGCAAGTCAGCAGTGCTTGGTCACATGCAACATGATCAAGCCTGGTCGGCATTTTTCTTCGAGTACAACAAGCTGGAGAACAAAGGCCGCGCGTGCTCACTGTCACGTGATCGGATCACGTTCGGGTCAGGGTTTGGGGGGGAGGGTCCGGCTCGGATGGGGATCTAGATCTATCCTGAGCGAGCTTGGAGAGGGTGGGGGTCGTCGGGTGGGGACAGCGTACGACCGACACGTAAAGATCTGCAAGACTCCACAACGCCACCCCGGCATACAGCCTCGCGCGGCAAACGGCAGCTGTGGCATGATCACATCTGGATCTGAACAGCTGGGCTGTGTCTTGCTGACAAGTTCCAGAGATTAGAGATGTAAATTCAGATTTTGTCAAAGGACAAAACCAGACGATCCAGATTTTCACTGTCCTAAGTCCACATGCAAGACTAAAGACTCTGAAGCCGGTGCTTTCTCACCTGAGTACCCTTGCCAGCACCCGGGGGACCCAGCAAAATGGCGTTGATGCCTCTATCTGAATCAGAAGGAACTGGAGGCATTGTTATTTGTTTGAATGTGGATCTTTTTAGTTTGCTGTCCACAAAATACAAAAGAGAGATGCTTTTTGCAGTCTACGTGTAAACGACCTTGAAGGTGTGAGCACTGAAGTCTGACGTGTAACGCTCTGTCAAATTACTGCTCCAATTTCTCCAAATCCAATAGATCAAATGAAGATCATACGAGCACACAAATTGCAAGAATAATTTTATAAAGCATTTTAGAGGTAGGTTTAAGACTCCTGTTCAGCTTGAACTGAAAACAAAAGAATCCCTAAGCCCAGTGATAAAAATAAGAGAGCGATGCAAAGAGGAGTTATAGCAAAAAGAAATGTAGACTAAACATGCTAAAGCTGAGTGATTTTGCACACGAAAATTTTTTTTGGCCGTTCAGTTCAATTGAGGTTGAAAACAAGTGCAAGCCTTGAAAATCAGACATTAGTGGTTTCGATTCCATGTGTTGTTGGGGGAAGAATTGAGCGAAAATAGAGGAAAATCCGCACGAAGGGTCTAGGTCACATGACTCTTGATCTTTGATCAGGAGGAGGGACAGAAATGGATGAGGATGATACAGGCGCTTGGACGTTGATCAACATCTAGAGTCTTGTTTCTCTAAAGAATATAGAATATCTATCCAGATCTGGACATCTAGTACATCTAGATCTACCCACACAACTGACTCACAGTTCGATCCAGATCATTGGCAAAACACTGACCCACTGAGATCTGGATCCAGCTCGAGAGGGCCAAAAATGCATTTCTCGATTCCAGACACGCAGGAAGCATCGGAAGGTGGAAATACCTTCACCGTAAGTATCTAGATCTATTTTGATTTACCTCAAAAAAGAGAAAGAGAAAAAAAGCTTCCAGTTTGGAATTAAACCAGATCCAGAAGCGGTCAGGAGGGTTGCTGCATTGACTGTCTCTTCCCCAACCACCGACATTGCAAAAATGTCTTGATTGTCTGTTTCACGAAAAAGCAAAATTTCACGAAAATTCCACCTTTTCGATTTGTTTACCAGAAACCTTTGGTGCGAAACGGTAAATGACGCCCCCAACCGCCCGCGGGTCGTTTCCACATGAATGTCACCCTAGAAGTGAATAAGTTGGCGTCTGAGAGTTTAGTCTGTGTGGGAAGTGCCACAGGGATCACAGAATAAGTTCTGCAGTTTTGGTTCGTTTTCAGATGTTCAACCTCCATATCAACGGCGTCTACCACTGCTCACTGCGTTACAGACAGTTGCACAGTTTTCATGAGCAGGTGAGGACATTTTGGGCGAGGTGCCGTTATTCGAGCACTGGAGTTTGGATTGTGTGCGTTTTTAACTTTTGCCATCTCTACCTGACGTGCCATTGTGGTGTTCTCGAAACGGGTGGAGATGAAATGGCAGAATTCTGGCTGTCTTACCGAATCAAAATATGCAACAAGAGTCAGATTGTGATGTTGATATCAGGAGTACAAACGCTGCATGTTGGGTAATTTTGCAACATCCCGGTTTGGCGGCCTCAGTTGTACCGTAAAATTTCGTGCATAACACGACCCCCCTTGTTCAGACCCTCAAATGTGGTACAAAATTTTTGTCACTACCCCCTTGTTGAAGCTAATACAGTATCAATTGACAATATGAATTACTTCACTGATGATGTCATTGGGACTCAACTGCATTTTATGGGATGTACAGAAGTACTGTGAATATGGTCTATGTCATGCCCAAAAAATGACCAAATTGACAAGACCTTTGGTTTCCTCTCACCACCCTGCCCCCTGTATATTATCCCCTCCCTCTGATTTGTCACCCCTTCCCCACAGATGGCAAAATCTCTGGTTTTGATTTTTGGTCTCGTGTATAACACAACCCCCAAGTTCAGACTTGGTAAATTGGTCCAAAATTTCTCGTGTTACGAGATTATACGACAAATGTGTATTCTGGCATTTTCAGTTGAAGAAAGAATTCGGCAGTTCCATGCTTCCAAACTTTCCACCCAAGAAGCTGCTGTCGCTGACTCCGGCACAGCTGGAGGAACGACGAGAACTCCTCGAGAGATACATTCAACTTAGTGAGTGTTGGGTCAGACTTTGCCACAAATTAGTCTAGCAAAGTAAAAAGATACGGATCACACGAATAAACACGAACATGCCCCAACTCGTAACTCGCTCTCTCTGTCAGACTCCCTGTAAACACGCAGCAGGCTTCGAGTAACCGTGTCCTTTCTACTGTGGGTATCCAGTGTTTTGCTCCTCTGTTGATGGTTGACAAAAACTATGTTATCTTGTGTGTTTTGCAGTCAGCCAGACCCCAACCGTCAGCAACGGTGCCACATTCAACGGGTTTCTGCTCAACGCACAGCAGGTACCTGCACTTTTCCTCACACGATGCCGGCAATTAGTTTCCAGGGGTCAATCGGCCAGCAAAAATCAAACAGAAAATGAACAAGAAAACAGATCTCATCAGAGGAATTTGTTCTCCAAGAAAGGCGTTTCCTTTTGTAACATTTCTCTTTGAGGACTGATTTTCCTTTTCTTCTGAAGCATCAAAAAGAGCAGCCAGTCCTGCGACCCGTATTTAGTTGTTCTTTCCCTGTCCTCCAGGTTGGGGGTTGGGTGGGAGCGCTGTGCGTTTCAGAGCAGTCTGGTTCTGGTGTCTTCACTTCCCGAAAGAGCCATCACCTCCACCAACCACTTAGTCCCAGCCCTCCCCCCAATCAGTGGGTGCTTGTATTGATGTCCTGTTGTGTGATTGGCGCAGGAGAGTCAGCGGGAGGAGGCGGAGGACGTAACGCTGGACGTGTATCTGATGAACGGGCACAAAATCAGCGCCAGTATACTCAGCACTGACCAGACAGACGACGTGCTTGAAGTAAGTACAGCCGCGTGTCGAAAAAGAGTTGAGCATTCCTGGAAAGTCAAACAAAAGAAAATTGCAACCAATTCAAAAGCAATGTTCCAAACAGAGCAACCTTTGTTTCTAACAAATTTAGGGAATTTTGTTGAAACAAAAAGACCATTTTCTTTCTTCAGACTGTGGCTTCACAAATCGAACTTTCGGACGATTTTGTTTACTACTTCGGTCTTTACCTCGTCAAGAAAGAAGACGGGAGCGAGAACGCAAGTGAGTAGAGGAATGAAATGTTGCACGCTTCAGTGCTCAATTTCGACTATACTGACAGATCGGATCAGATGTTACTGAGGTCCTTTTCAGTTTTCTCGCCTGGTCCCACCCACTGCCGCGGTCTTGGCCAACAAACTGAGCTGATGACAAAAGGGAACTCATCTGACACGCACTGTTTCACGCACTGTTGCATCTGCTCTTTCTTTGGTTTATTCATCTCCAACTATCACAGTGGTCATACAGTCCCATGTCGCGTGCTGGGACCCAAAACCGCAGTGTTGACGTCTACGATGCACGTCTTGCTTGCGGATGTCTTCACACAATTGGCTGTTCTTCTTTGTGAATTTCATCTGTATTTTGCAGTTGTTCGGAAACTACAAGAATTTGAATCGCCGTACATATCTTTGAAAGCAGCAGCGCAAACCGGAACGCACAGAATCGTTCTTCGAAAAAGGTGAGCATATCTTTCTAACTGATTGGGTTTGCAACGCAGCTGCAATGACGTTGTTCAGTCTCGATCAGTCCTTCCGCCCTTGGTTTCTTCGGAGGATTTTTCGTCCAGCATGCGGAATGCGTTTTCCAAGATTCATCACCCCGCAAGAGATAAAGCTACTTATCTCTGTGTGTGTTGTTTTGTTGGATCTAGTGTCAATGTCTCTGTGTGTGTTGTTTTGTTGGATCTAGTGTCAATGTGTATTTTGCAGTTTCTGGGACCCGGCCTACGACCAGGACCTGCTGGACGACCGCATTGCGATGAACCTGTTGTACGTCCAGGCTGTGAGCGACGTGGAACGAGGCTGGGTCATCGCGTCGCCTGATCAACTGAAACAGCTCGCCGCTCTCAAGCACAAGGGCTCCAAGAAAGAGGTGCCTTAACCAGCCACTGGCACCGTGGTGCGACGCATGAAGCGAATAAATAATTGTGATCCAGTGGCAAGTGAAGCGGGAGACTGAAAAGGAGACGCAAATCCATTGGTTATGGTCATGGTTTGGTGTCCTGATGACCAAGCAGAGAATCATGATGTTTCAACTGTATTTGAGAAAATTCTTTGGTTTTGCGCTTTCTGGTATTACGTCGATATTTTTGCGCTTTCTTATCTGTGCTTCTGCCACCGTGTTTCTGTGTGTATGTTTCAGTACTTGCGTCTCGCGGCGACGCTCAAGTTCTACGGGTTCATCCAGTTCAAAGCTTGTTTCACGGACTACCCGCAGACCGGCAGTAGAGTGCTCGTCAGTGCCGGAAACAAGGAACTCAACTTCCGAGTGCACACAAATTCCGTAAGTGCTCTCGAAGACGTTCGAGAGAGAAAAGAGGAAACAGCTGGCCGAAAACTATAACGTATTCAAATGTCCTCATTCATTTGTTATCAAAATTGTTGGATAAATGTTCTGTCAAGTGATCTTTGCTCTTTGCTTTGTTCATACAGCATCAGTTCAAAAGGGTTTTTTTGACAGTTTGATGTCCTTGTTTGTCTTTTCTCTGTAAATAAAATGGAAACAAAGGGGCAAACTTCAAGTTGGACTCTTGTTGCAAACATGAAAGGAACTGCAGCATTTGTATTGTACATCCTGAAACTTCGTCAATGAAAAAGTCGCAGAATTTGATAACTACAGCTGCAATTTGCGAGCTGTTCTGTCTTCCCCCATTTGTGTGTCCACCTGTTCAGGTCTACCGAGAACTTCCAGGTCGATGATCATACATCCTCGTTTTGCTGCACGTCTCCAACACATTCTACGTAAAGGCCCACAATGTTGTTCAGCGAAGCTCCTTCAGAACGTTGATATTCTCCTGGTGCAGTTGTTCTCGTGCTGTAATTGGTCTTCGTGTTTTCAGAACGAGGAGAAGGAGGCGGCCTTCAGAGTGACCCGGATGCGCTGCTGGCGAATCACATCCTCCGTAAGTGAAAAAAAATATCTCTTCATCCAAAGGGGCAGCGCTTGACCAACGACATCATCCTTGCAACATCCCAAAAGAAAACTCTTTGGGTTAAAATTCTTTCTCTTGTGCAGTGCACTGGTGATCGCTTTGGTGCGATCCGGCTGGTAAGCAGATTTCTGGTTGTGCTTGCAGTCTGATAACGGTGCGTTGAACGGCGGTACAATGAGCGCGGTGGATCCGGGTCTGCTGGAGCTGTCGTTTGAGTACCTCGTGGCAAGGGACACGCTCAAGTGGATCACCATCACCAGTGATCAGGTAATCTCTTCTGCTCTGTCGTTGCCTTGCTTCCTCTGTTTCTCCCTCTCCCTTGTCTGCCCATCTCAGTCCATCAATGAACGCATGCCGAACACTGGTGAGATATCTTGGTGCAAAAACAGTGATTGACCAAAGCAGTGACAATCAGTTGACTTTGTGTTTTGCAGGCCATTCTCATCAGTATGTGTTTGCAAGGCATGGTGGACGAGCTGATGATGAAGAAGCAGGGAGGACGCATGAAGCGGGTGAGGTTATTCTGCGCGACCTCGTTGCGTCCTCTTCTGACACAGTGGTTTGGGAGCACTCGTTCTGATCGTTTACCCATTGCGGTCTGGAAGCACTCGCTCTGACAGTTAAACGTGCAGTACGAAGTTAACGCCCATAAAGGGGGATGCATTCATTTTGAGTGACATGTTTTACTTCCAGAGTGGCAGGTGGTGCTGGGTAATGAATCTTTATTGATAAGTGTTTTGTGCACGCTGGAAAGGTTATGCCTGATGCAAAAATAATTGTTCAAAACAAAATGCTGACCACTTGCACAAATCATTGCTGATTATATTTACACTTCATGCACTTCACCAGCCGGCGGATAGAGTTAAGGGGACACGTTCTTCTGTGACGTCATCACACAAGCGTCATGACGTCATCAACCAGCAGAGCGTCAAATCCACTCCGTCACCAACCTCACCTGTCAAGGTAAGAATGCGCACACAACGAATGTTAAAGCCATGACACCGTTGTTGACCCTGTTTTGTCTCAGTGTTACACTAAGACTGTCGACAGTAAAGTTGCCTTTAAATGTCCAAGAAAGGATTTCTTGGTCAAGTACAGATCGTGGTGGAGCATTTCCAAACCGTCTGGTTGGCTGAAATTCGATCATTCCTGCACGGGCTCTGGCGAAACAAGAACATGGACAATTTGAATTCATTCCAGTTCGCGCAGAGAAGAGTCAAGAATTCACATGCATTCTTGGGTTGTGGGTTTGGATCCCGATCGCCATTTGGTACAAACACTTGAATGTCTTTTGCTTTGGGAAAGAGCTTCTTGAACTGGCTCTGTCGCGGGTCAAACTGATATGGATCAGAGGGTTTGCAGATTCCAGAAAACCTGGAATCTAACAAGAAAACATGTGTTGCGTGCGCAGGTGGAAGCAGATTCGGATTTTCCGAACATCAACTCTCCACGTCATCAGCCAATCAAATCCGTGACCGTAAGTGTAACTGTCGTATGACCTGGTCCCGCTGCCTGACCCCTGCTTTCGTTCCCTAAGGCCACCGTTCATAGTTGTGTTTTTTTCTCAGTTTGGGATTTTGCTGTTCTTTCTGGAATGGTGGTCATTTTGGATCGTTGTTGGAGAGGTTTTGCCAGCAAATCAACGCGTCTGTAAGAGAGCCGCAATTAGAAAATGTTGGCTTTGTGAGAGATTTTCAACAAGCTTGGCCTCTGCGCCGACCGGACCAACAAAGCGAGGAAACCAACGAGAGACTAGACGCGTGTGTCGAGGACATGTCTGATTGCTGCCCATTTGGTGAGATAAAGCTGGTGGCCGACCAGCAGTTCCAGAATGAGTTGATCAAGGAGGACTTGCTGAAAAACATGACGTTCCGAAAACATTTCCTCTCTCGGGAAAGGCACACTTGCAAGCTTGAGAACCTCGGTTGGCTTCCTCGCTTTGTTCATTTTGCATTCTACAAAAATTTAGTTTTTCAGTTTTGTTGATTTATGCATGTTTTTTTTTTTAAATACTAATCATTCATTCTGTGAAGTCTTTAGCAGTCAAGTTTTGTTTCATGACAGGTTTCCCACCAAGTCTGGAAAACCTGAAAAATTGAGGAAGAAAAGTGAGGGAAAATGGGCATTCTGGAAAAGTCAGGGAAATGAAAAGTGTCCTGGAAAAGCCAAGGACAATGTTGCACAGATGGTCTGGAAAAAAGGAGGGACTTTTTTGTTGGGGGGGGGTTACAATTTGAAAAATGCCCCAAAAAAGAAAAGAAAAGTCACCGGCTGAAAACTGTTTACGCTTTGAAGCTTTATGCTTCCTTTTCTGAAACAATAGATCGAATATTTAGCATCATAGGGTTGAAAAGACCGCTGACACTGTCGAAAATGACCTGTGTCAAATGGTTCCGGAAAAACAGGCAAAAAGCTCTTGAAAATCAGGGGAAAATTTTTCTGGACAAAAAGTGGGAATGTTGCATGAAAAAATAGGAAATCGTTCTTGGATGTTCCAGAACAGTCCATTTTGAGCATGAGTCATTTCCCCCTTTCTTGCACCAGCCTGAGCGGAAACTCCGAATTATGTTTTCAATGAAAATGTCTTCCTTTTCGCCCCATCCTGATGGTGTTTGAGCTTTGCCGAGACGCTTCCCTGTTCATGTTCATCACATTGAGTGAATGACCTGAGCTGAGACAAAAGATCAAAAATTTCAGCATGTCCTTGCAATGCAGCCTTTCATTGGAAAACGAGAAGCAACCATAGATCTTGCTCTGAAAGAACAAATCGAAAAGACCTCGCCCAGCCCCTTCCTCTCGAATCATAACGCCTGAAACATTGACTCGACCCGAGCTGATGTTTGCCACCTTGTGTTTACAGGAGAAGATGTCCTCGTTGAGTTTCCGCGCCAACGCAGCAGGCGGCGTCTCTCGCAATGCGCAGGCGCAAAGTCACGTGACGACGCCGGTGACGGAGAACGACGCCTTCGAGGGAATCGGCGACGATGATTTGTGATGCCTGAGATCATGCGACAGGGTCCTCTTGTGCAATGTAGGATGTCGTCAGCAGCGTTTTGTGTGACATGTCCACCCGTAACTGAAAAAATTATTGATTACGGTTCGGCTCACTTAGCGTTTCTCCGGATCTGGAATGTGAAGGGGTCACAAAAGGTACTAAAAATGGCCCAAGCAACGTTTTGGCGGAAAAAGAACCAAAACAAAAACCCTTGGTCGGGCCTACTTGCTGGCAACCGTTACCGAGTGTTCCAACTTTAGCCGCTTCCGCACGAATGCTTGGTCGAAAATTTTTTTGGCAAAATTCACGAAATGTTCATCTTTTTACCAAATGAATGCAACACGTTCTGTTTATCAAACATCCGTTGGAGTGGTCAAACACTTGCCTTGTGTTGATGTCCAAATGTCAAACACGGGGTACTCGCAAAAACGAAGATTCACACCGTTGCCGTTGTGTTTCTTTGTGTTTCACTTTCTGGATTGCAAAATCCACAAATCCGGAGACGGACCAAAGTGGGTCGAAGATAAGGAAGGATTCATCTTTTTTCTGTAAGAGAGCAAACTGTTCTGCGATGGTATTGTTGGTTTGAGATGTCGGAACATCAATGTTGGCACATCTAATGGAAACAGTTTTGTCTCCCAGACAGTGTCGCCACTTTCCATGGTTTGCCGTTTCAGCACGTTACACCAGTAACATTCCTGCAAGAAAATATATGTATATATATATTTGAAATCCTCGAGTACAAATTCGCATCTGGTGTGGACGATATCAAGTACTTTGCATTGACTTGCTCCACAGCGCACCAAGGTCTGTGCGTGTGACGATGCCCAACATG
>JAAUYG010225852.1_pt1 | contig 11955 bp, 8 predicted proteins | sample 7278091 | NCBI WGS metagenome assembly JAAUYG01 (sample SAMN14350201, study PRJNA611818) | marine sediment metagenome | isolation source: surface marine sediment (0.6m) | place: French Polynesia: Moorea | collected 2018-08 | reverse complement strand
GCCACAGCGATCGCAGATACCAAAGGGTTGAGTCAGAGACGTTTGCGTTCCACAGTGGCGACAGCGACCCAAGCCAGGAACTTCAATAATTTCTAGAGTTGCTCCTTCTAATACGGTATCGCGACAACAAACATCAAAACAAAAACGAATGGCATCAGGCATCACTGCTGAGAGTTGTCCTATTTCTAAGGTAACTTGTTTCACGGTTAATCCTTGAGCGTATTCTAAGGCGATCGCAACTATATTTTCTGTAATTCCTAATTCATGCATGACTCAATCAACAAATTCTCGGTAATTGATCCCCTACGAGCAAATCGACGATTCTTTCAGTTCCAAACAGAGTTTCCATGAAAACTACTCCGGACGGGGAGTCTATCACTTCACCAATGATGCAGGCATTTTCTCCAGCAGGATGAGCTTGCATCGCAGCTAAAACTAATTCTGCTTTTGATTGGGGTACTATTACCACTAACTTACCTTCATTTGCTAAATAAAAAGGATCTAATCCTAACAATTCACAGACTCCTTTAACCTCTTCCCGCACGGGTAAAGAAGATTCTTTTAGTTTAATTCCTACCTGGGAACTAAGAGCAAATTCATTGAGTACGGTTGCCACTCCTCCCCTGGTAGCATCTCGCATTGCTCTAATTTCGGGACAAATATCAAGTATAGTCTCGACTAAGCTATTGAGGGGTTGACAATCACTAATTATGGTCGAGTCTAATGCCAACTCGCCACGAGCGACAGTAATTGCTGTACCATGATCTCCCAAATAACCATTAACTAAAACTGCATCTCCAGGCTGAAGATTATGAGCAGAAAGAGAAATACCCTTTCTAATGATTCCTACTCCAGTGGTATTGATAAAAAGTTGATCTGCCGAACCTCGATTAACTACCTTGGTGTCACCCGTAACAATTTGTACGACCGCAACATCAGCAGCAGTTTTCATGCTTTGAGCCACTTGACGCAGGGTTTTTACAGGTAGTCCTTCTTCAATAATCATGGCACAGGAGAGATAAAGAGGTTTTGCACCACTAACTGCTAAGTCGTTAACTGTACCATTAACTGCTAAGTTGCCGATATTACCACCGGGAAAGAAAATAGGGTCTATAATATAGGAATCAGTAGTGAAAGCAAGGCGATCGCCAAAAGTAATCAAGCTAGCTAAACTAATTCTGGCTTGGTCCTCTAATTCTGACAGCATAGGGTTGTCAAAACTACCTACAAAAATATCCTCAATCAAATCCCGCATCGCTTTACCACCGCTACCATGAGCTAAGGTAATATTGCTATCTCTCACTTGGCTATGATGGCGACGAGCTTGTTCGAGTTTTTGCAATATCGGGTGTTGAGGGGAATTGGCAGAAGAGAGATTCATGGTGAATAGTAATCAATAGTTATTTTAAAGCTTTGTTGTTGGTAGTAGAAATTCTCAATCAAGCGCTCGCTGCATTAGTATAGATTAGTTAATTAACCTGTCTTGAGTAATTAGTTGTTTAATTTGATTTAAGGCAATATCTATTCCTCTTTGCGTTAGTAAAGAAAATTCTTCGCCAAAATCAAAATTAACAGCAGGAATTAAAATCCAGTAAGCTTTGACGACTTTACCATAAAGAATTTTAGTACAAGACAGTAGAGACTTCGGATTACAGCTATGTCCGAAACTAATGTTGTCATCTTCAGCTGGGATTTGTTGTATTTTGAATGAGATAGGATTTTCCGAGTCAGTTGCTACTGCATCTATAAAAATAACCACATCAGCTTGGGCTATATTGGCAGCAAGTTCGGGTATCAGTTGATGCACTGCTAGAGATTGCACTTGAGGTAATTTCCATTGCGCTATTTTGTTAGCGACTATTTGTCCTGCACCATCATCACTTCGCAGAGTATTACCGTAGCCGATCGCTAAAAAATTCATCTAAAGAATATTCTGGTCTATTTGCTTAAACTGATACTTGAGATTTTTTAGGTTGGGACGGTTTGCCAAGAATAGATAAACGCCCATATTTATAATAGGCAGCACAAGCCCCTTCCGAAGATACCATGCAAGTACCAATGGGATTTTCAGGGGTACAAGCTGTCCCAAATACTTTACATTGCCAGGGTTTTAAAACTCCCTTGAGAATTTCGCCACACTGACAGGCTTTCGCATCGGCAACTTGGCGGTTGGGAACGACAAACTTAACTTCAGCATCAAATTGAGCATATTGCTCCCTAATTTTTAAACCAGATTGGACAATTTCGCCTAATCCTCGCCATTCAAAGCGATCGCGAACGGTAAAAACTTTAGCGATCGCCTCTAAACCAACCCTATTACCCACTGAATTCACTAACCGAGTATACTGATTTTCTACTTCACAGCGTCCTTCGATGAACTGTTGGAGCAACATCCAAACTGATTGGAGAATGTCTAGAGGTTCAAAACCAGAAATAACTAGGGGTTTATGATATTTGTCGGCAATAATTTGGTAGGGTTCTGTCCCAATAACCGCACTAACATGACCGGGACCGATAAAGCCATCAAGTTGCAAATCGGGATTACTCAGTAAGGCTTCTAGGGCAGGAACTACTAAAACATGATTGCAAAATAAACTAAAGTTGGTAATACCTTCTGCTTTGGCTTGTAGGATCGTTAAAGCCGTACTGGGAGCAGTAGTTTCAAAGCCGATACCAAAAAAGATCACCTCTTTATCGAGGTTTTCCTTGGCAATTTTCAAAGCATCTAGAGGAGAATAAACCATGCGGACATCGGCTTGTTGAGCTTTAGCCTGTAATAAACTCTTTTGCGAGCCAGGAACTCGCATGGCATCCCCGAAGGTAGTAAAGATAACATCAGGTTGTTCTGCCAGAGTGATCGCATCATCGAGTCTGCCTCTAGGCATGACGCATACCGGACAACCAGGACCGTGAATTAATTCAATACTCTTGGGCAGGACTGTTTCTAGACCATATTTAAAGATAGAGTGGGTATGACCGCCACAGATTTCCATTATTTTTAAAGGTTTGGCAGAATTTATCGGTAAAAGTTGGCTTAATCGTCGAATTTCTGTCAATAATGCCTGTGCTTTTGCTGGATTGCGGAATTCAGTTACGTATTTCATGGTTGTTGCTCATTGGTTATTGGTCTTTGGTCATTAGTTCTTAGCTTTCTCCCCCTACTTCCCATACTGGGCGCAAGCCTTGCGCCCCTACTGCCTCTGCTCCCCCTGCTCTCCCTGCTCCCCTGTCCTCCTTGTCTTCCCTGTCTCTCCAATTACTGGGTTATTTTTGCCAAAATTCTCAGGGTTTCGTTTGCTTCTTCCTCGTCGAGGCGATTTAAGGCAAAACCAACGTGAACTAGTACCCAATCACCAACACAAGATTCTATGGGATGAGCATCGTCAATAATACAGGCAATATTAACCTGTCGTTTAACACCGCTAACATCAACCATAGCTAGTTGGTTTTGAAGATCTGTAATTTCGATAATTTGACCGGGAATTCCTAAACACATTTTGATTTTCGCAATTGATTTTTATAAAATTGAGCAATAGCGATCACAGCTTGACCGAGAGCTAATCCTCCATCCTTGGGCGGTACTTAGTTCTGGTAAGGAAGATATGATTGTCCTTCTATTTTTCTATTCTCGATGGTGAAAGGATAAGGTTCGATTTCTTCAAGATTACTTAAGATAGCTCGTTCTGCTCAAGCTTATAGGGCGATCGCACCTTGACTTTCATAGCTACATAATTCTCGACAAATTCCAATAGTAGCAGCTACATCATCAAATAAACGTCCGCCAAAAGAAGCAAGGAGGGAATTAATTTCTTTGGCAACCATGCGATCGAGCAATAAAACTTTGACTAGCGATCGCCTTCCTTAATGAGAACTCCTTCCGATATACTGTAGGGCGAAATCCTACCCCCTGTACTGTTCCCCGAACTCTGATTTTTTCTTTAACTAGTGCTTTAGTTGGGCGACTGTTTGCTTTAAACAGGCTCGATATCATCTTATTGTTCATAGTTAGCAATTATTTTTGTATCAAATATTGCTATTTTTAAAAACAAAAATTATTTCGATTGTCATGATTTTAATAAATTCGGTATTATATTAGATATTCTATCCAATAAAAAATTTAAATTTTATAAAGAAAAAAAATTAATATTTCAAAACGTAAAATACATTTTTAAATAGTATCATCCCAAAGAGAAGTCTTTACGCTAAATTCCTTAATTTAATTATAAATTTATTTCACTTCTATTTCACTTCATTTTACTTTAAATATGCAAATTTAACTACATCTTAAACTTTTGCTACTAAAACAATAAAAATGTTGGTTAAGTATTTAAAGTTAAAAAAAACTAAAACTTGTAGATTAAATTAATCTTTTGGGTAGATGATATAGATATGAAAAATAAATAATTAGGATTAACGGTCAAAGCGAGAAAATAACGCGAAAGTTATTGAGATAGTAAAATTATTAGCTAAACTTTTCGAGCCAACAAACAAACTTTTAAATCATTAGCCTGATATCGCAAGCAAAATTTACGCGGGTTGTAGAAAACAACATTAAAGGTTAAATATCATGACAAGCAGAACCGTTGCTACCCTAGATGCCAATGAAGCTGTTTCCAGAGTGGCTTATAAGCTAAATGAAGCGATCGCCATCTATCCCATCACCCCCGCTTCACCAATGGGAGAATGGGCAGATGCTTGGTCTTCTCAAGGAATTCCCAATCTTTGGGGTACAGTACCGAGTGTAGTTGAGATGCAATCGGAAGGTGGAGCAGCAGGAGCAGTGCATGGAGCATTACAAGCTGGCTCTTTAACTACCACCTTTACTGCTTCTCAGGGTTTACTGTTGATGATTCCCAATTTGTATAAAATTGCGGGAGAGCTTACTAGTGCTGTGATTCATGTTGCTGCCCGTTCTTTAGCTGCCCAAGCCCTGTCAATTTTTGGGGATCACAGCGATGTGATGGCAGCCCGCGCTACAGGGTTTGCTTTTTTGTGTTCTGCTTCGGTGCAAGAAGCCCATGATTTTGCCCTAATTGCCCAAGCAGCTACCCTAAAAACGCGAGTTCCCTTTATTCACTTTTTTGATGGCTTTCGGACTTCCCACGAAATTCAGAAAATCGAACTGTTAGAAGAGAGCGATCTGCGATCGCTGATTGATGATCGGCTAGTTTTGGCTCATCGTGCCAGAGGGCTGACTCCAGATCGTCCCGTTTTGCGGGGAACAGCCCAAAACCCAGATGTTTACTTCCAAGCCCGCGAAAGTGTCAACCCTTACTATAATGACTGTCCTGAAATCGTCCAGCAGCTAATGGACAAATTTGGCGAACTTACAGGAAGACACTATCGCTTGTATGAATACCACGGTACAGAAGATGCGGAACGGGTTATCGTTATAATGGGTTCGGGATGTGAAGCTGTCCACGAAACGGTAGATTATCTCAATGGATCGGGGGAGAAAGTCGGCGTACTCAAAGTCCGTTTATATCGTCCCTTGGATAGTCAGAGTTTAGTTGAGGCGTTACCCAAAACTGTTAAGAAAATTGCGGTATTAGATCGCACTAAAGAACCAGGTTCTAGTGGCGAACCCTTGTATCTAGATGTAGTCAACGCCATGGTCGAGATGTTCGAGGGAACTTCTTTGCCGAAGATAGTGGGCGGACGATATGGTCTTTCATCGAAAGAATTTAATCCTGCCATGATTAAGGGCATTTTTGAGAATTTACAGCAAGATAAGCCCAAAAACCATTTTACTGTAGGGATAAACGATGACCTGAGCCAAACTTCTCTAGCCTACGATCCCGAATTTTCCACCGAACCCGATAGCGTCGTTAGGGCAATGTTTTATGGTTTGGGTTCTGATGGTACGGTAGGAGCAAATAAAAACTCGATCAAGATTATTGGCGAAGAAACCGATAATTACGCTCAAGGCTACTTCGTTTACGACTCGAAAAAATCTGGTGCCGTTACCGTTTCCCACCTACGGTTTGGGGATCGACCCATTCGTTCTACCTATCTCATAGATCGAGCCAACTTTATTGGCTGTCATCAATGGAATTTCTTAGAAAAACTCGATGTTTTGAAAGCTGCCGTACCGGGTGCGACCTTTTTGCTTAATAGTCCTTACAGTGTTGATGAAGTTTGGTCGCACCTACCAGTAGAAATTCAAGAACAAATTATTGCTAAAGAACTCAAATTTTACGTCATTAATGCCAATCAAGTCGCTCTTGAGAGCGGTATGGGAGGCAGGATAAATACCGTAATGCAGACTTGCTTCTTTGCCCTAGCGGGAGTTTTACCCCAAGAACAAGCGATCGCCCAGATCAAAAAAGCGATCGCCAAAACCTATGGTAAGAAAGGAGAAAAAATTGTTCAGATGAACCTACAAGCAGTAGATAACACTCTGGATAATCTCTTTGAAGTTCCAGTCCCCACCCAAGTTACTAGCCAGATTCATCAGCAATCACCGATTCCCGACATTGCTCCAGAATTCGTGCGGCAAGTGCTGGGCAAGATGGTCAGCAGACAAGGCGATGAGCTTCCCGTTAGTGTTCTACCTTGCGATGGTACTTATCCCACAAGTACTTCCAAGTGGGAAAAACGCAACGTTGCCCAATTTATCCCTGTTTGGGACCCAGATGTCTGCGTACAATGTGGCAAATGTGTTATGGTATGCCCTCATGGAGTGATTCGGGGGAAAGCCTACGACTCCGCTCAACTAGCTAATGCCCCAGATAGCTTTAAATCCACTGAGGTAAGGGATAAAGACTTTGCAGGTCAAAAATTTACCATTCAAGTTGCCCCCGAAGACTGTACTGGTTGTGGCATTTGTGTTGATATCTGTCCCGCTAAAAATAAATCTCAGCCTTCCCGTAAAGCAATTAATATGGAGGCACAACTACCTCTTCGGGAGCAAGAGCGAGCTAATTGGGATTTTTTCCTCAATTTACCCAATCCCGATCGCCGTCAACTAAAACTGAATCAGATTCGACAACAGCAAATGCAAGAACCCCTATTTGAGTTCTCTGGCGCTTGTGCTGGTTGTGGAGAAACACCTTACATTAAATTAATGACCCAGTTATTTGGCGATCGCGCTATTGTGGCAAACGCTACTGGTTGTTCGTCTATCTATGGTGGTAATTTACCTACTACTCCCTGGGCGCAAAACTCAGAGGGAAGAGGACCAGCCTGGTCTAATAGTCTGTTTGAAGATAATGCCGAATTTGGTTTAGGTTTCCGCATCGCGCTCGATAAACATGCCCAGTTAGCTACAGAACTATTGCAGAAATTGAACAGTCAAATAGGAGATAATCTGGTTACAGAAATTTTAAATGCCGAACAAAAAACCGAAGCCGATATTTACGAACAGAGAGAGAGAGTCGCTCAACTTAAACAAAGTCTTGAAGACATACTCTCCTCTGAAACCGATCCCCATCTCAAATCTCAAATCTCAAATCTCAAATCCCTTGCCGACTATCTGGTGAAAAAAAGCGTCTGGATTGTTGGTGGTGATGGTTGGGCTTATGATATTGGTTTTGGCGGGTTAGATCACGTAATCGCTAGTGGCCGCAACGTCAATATTTTAGTAATGGATACTGAGGTCTACTCCAATACTGGAGGTCAATCCTCGAAAGCCACTCCCAGGGCTGCGGTAGCTAAGTTTGCTGCGGGAGGAAAACCAGCACCTAAAAAAGACTTGGGTTTGATTGCCATGACTTATGGCAACGTCTATGTAGCTAGTGTGGCTATGGGAGCGAGAGACGAACATACCTTAAGAGCTTTTATCGAAGCAGAAGCTTACGATGGGCCTTCCTTAATCATTGCCTATAGCCACTGCATCGCCCACGGAATCAATATGACCACTGCCATGAGCCATCAAAAAGACCTGGTTGATAGCGGACGTTGGCTGCTCTATCGTTACAATCCTCATCTAAAACAGGAAGGAAAAAATCCTCTCCAATTAGATATGCGATCGCCTAAGAAACCCATCAGACAGTCTATGTACGCCGAAAATCGCTTTAAAATGCTCACCAAGAGCAAACCCGCTGCTGCCAAAAGGCTACTTACAGAAGCACAACAAGACGTGAATACTCACTGGCAAATGTATGAGTATTTGGCAGCACAGCAAATGGATGGGAAAGCTTCGGGAGCAGGGGAAGCTTTGGGAGCAAGGGGAGCAGGGGAGGATGACAACAAGTAATTAACAAGTTGGTTATGGAAATCAGAGTAAGGGGAGCTTCGGGAGCAAGGGAGGCAAGGGGAGATGAAAGTGAGTAATCAAAAAGCCATAACAGAACATAGAGAGTTAGAAATATATAAAAAAGCCTTTGATGCTGCTATGGAAATTTTCCATTTATCAAAAAAATTTCCAGTAGAAGAGCGTTATTCTTTAACCGATCAAATTCGTCGCTTCTTGATGCAGTCGCTCATGGGGGGGACCCCCAAGACCACGCTGCATCGCTCTTCTCGTTCTGTATGTGCCAATTTAGCAGAAGCATGGCGAAAGAGAAGATACGAGGCGGCGTTCATAGCCAAATTAAATGATTGTGAAGCTGAAGCTGCTGAAACTCAAACATGGGTAGAATTTGCCGTTAAATGTGATTACATGGAAGTTGAAGTAGGGCGAAGACTCTACGGAACTTATAATCAAGTTTTAGCAGGTTTGGTCAGCATGGTTAATAATCCTGAACCTTGGTTAATAAAACGTTAATTTCCCCTTGCTTCCCCTGCTCCATTACCTCCCCTGCCTCCCTTGCTTATCTAAACCTTTAAATCTTAATCGTAGGAATTAACCAATTATGAACCTTTCCACTACCTATTTAGGATTACAATTGCGATCGCCTTTAGTCGTTGGTGCTGCTGCCCCACTGACAGAAGATATAGATAATATTAAGCGCATGGAAGATGCGGGGGCTGCTGCTGTCGTTTTACATTCCTTATTTGAAGAGCAGCTAACCCAAGAGCAGTATGAGTTACACCATCATTTAGAGTATAAGACCCACAGCTTTGCTGAAGCTCTTACTTATTTTCCTGAGCCAGAAGATTTTCATGTGGGACCAGAAGAATATCTAAACCAGATTCGTCAAGCTAAAGAAATGGTGGATATTCCAATCATCGCTAGCCTTAATGGCTCAACTTTAGGTGGTTGGACTGATTATGCTCGGCAAATTGAACAGGCGGGAGCAGATGCACTGGAATTAAATATATATTACGTACCAACAGATTTTGACCTCACTGCAATACAAGTCGAGTCAAACTATCTCAATATTCTCCGTTCAGTCAGATCGGCGGTAACGATTCCAGTGGCGATCAAGCTCAGTCCCTTCTTTAACAATATGGCAAATATGGCCAAACAGTTAACAGAAGCAGGGGCAGATGGACTAGTGCTGTTTAATCGCTTTTACCAACCCGATATAAACATCGAAACTTTGGAAGTACAACCCAATGTGCTGTTGAGTACTCCCCAAGCTATGCGTTTACCAATGCGCTGGATTGCCATCCTCTATGGTCGCCTTAAGGTTGACTTAGCAGCAACTAGCGGTATTCATAAACCCCAAGATGTACTTAAAATGTTAATGGCTGGTGCCAATGTGACCATGCTAGTAAGCGTGCTTTTACGTCATGGCATCGAACACATTCAGGCGATCGAAGAGGGAATGCGCCAGTGGATGGAAGAATACGAATACGAGTCAGTTAAGCAAATGCAGGGAAGCATGAGCCAGATTAACTGTCCTGACGAAAGTGCCTTTGAAAGAGCACAGTACATGAAAGCAATCCAATCCTATCAACCAGAACGAATGCTTGTGTAGTCACTGATGGTGATGAGCTTGAGTCGATATTGTCGACTACTTCCCTGCCCGATCGACCCATGATTGCAAAATTGATAGACCATTTATGACCAGTTCCCTTTACATTAGTACCACCGAAGCGGGGAGTGGAAAAGCTCTGATTTCTTTGGGGATTATCGAACTAATTCTCAGAAAAACCAATAAGGTCGCTTTCTTTCGACCAGTAATTAGAAAACAGCCCTTTGGCAAACAAGATGAAGATATCAATTTAATTCTGAATTATTTCGCTTTAAATCAATCGTACGATCGGGCTTTTGGTTTATACACTGAGGAGGTTCAGGAACTCATCAGTCAAACTAACTACGATGAAGTTTTAGACAAAATCATTGTTAAGTACAAAAATTTGGAGCAAAATTATGACTTTATCTTGTGTGAGGGTTCTGATTATCTAGGGCAAGTATCTGCGTTTGAATTTAATCTCAATACGGAAATTGCCAAAAACTTAGGCTGCCCCATTCTTATTTTAGGTAATGCCGACCGTCGAAGTTTACAAGAGGCGATCGCGCCTGTCAAGATGTCTCTCAAATCTTATCTGGCTAGGGAATGTCAAGTTATCGGCATAGTTTTTAATAAGGCTAATCCAGAACTATTGAAACAACTACCGCTCGCCCTAGAAAATACATTTTGGCATAGTAATTATTTACTGGCTGTTATACCTTATGAACCAAAACTCAGTAGTCCTAGAGTCCGAGAAATTGCCCAACAGCTAAATGCAGAAGTTCTCTATGGTGAGAAGCGACTGAATAACTTGGTACTCGGTTACGTCATTGCTGCGATGCGATTAGAACATGCCATAACCAGACTGAAAGAAGATAGTTTAATCATTACTCCAGGAGACCGCAGCGATCTAATTGTTGGTCTCTTGCAAGTTCATCAATCAGTCAACTATCCTCATTTATCAGGTATTTTGCTTTCGGGGGATTTGCAACCAGAGGCCTCGATTAGGAAACTAATTGACGGTCTTTACGATCCTCTGCCTATTTTATCCATTCCCACTAATACCTATGAAACCTCTGAGTTAGTTAAGCAAGTTAATACTTCCTTAGTGGCTAGTGATCGCGAAAAAATTACTTTGAGCATTCATCTATTTGACGATTACGTTAATTTGAACCAGCTAGAAGAGCAAATTAATACCATCAAAGTTCAGGGGATCACCCCCAAGATGTTTACCTACAACTTATTGCAGCAAGCTAAGTCTCAAAAACGACATATCGTGCTTCCAGAAGGAAAAGAAATCAGAATTTTAAATGCAGCAGCGTTTCTATTAGATCGAGATATCGTTGACTTAACTCTTCTGGGTAAGCCAGAGAAAATCGAGCAAATTATTAATCAAAATGGGATCTCGTTAGATATTAACCAACTACAAATTATCGATCCTGGTAGGGCGGATAAATTTGAATTTTATGCCGAACAATTTTATCAATTGAGAAAGCACAAAGGTGCCACGCCAGAACTTGCCCGCGAATATCTACTTGATGTCTCCTACTTTGGAACGATGATGGTATTCGCTGGGGATGCAGATGGCATGGTATCTGGTGCCATCCATACAACTCAGCATACCCTCAGACCCGCTTTGCAGTTAATTAAAACCAAACCAGGTTATTCTCTGGTTTCTTCCGTCTTTTTTATGTGTCTGGAAGATCGAGTCCTCGTCTACGGTGATTGTGCTATCAACCCTAATCCCAATGCAGAAGAGTTAGCAGAAATTGCTATTGCTTCGGCTGATACGGCTACAGCATTCGGTATTGAACCCAAAGTTGCCTTGCTATCATATTCTTCTGGTACTTCAGGTAAAGGAGAACAAGTAGAAAAAGTCCGAATCGCAACGGCGATCGCCAGACAAAAGCGACCAGAGCTAAAAATTGAGGGACCAATTCAGTATGATGCTGCTGTCGATTTAACCGTTGGTTCGCAGAAAATGCCCAACTCCCAAGTGGCAGGACAAGCTTCGGTTCTGATCTTTCCCGATCTAAATACAGGAAACAATACTTATAAAGCCGTCCAAAGAGAAACTGGCGCACTGGCGATCGGTCCTATTGTGCAAGGATTGAACAAAGCAGTCAACGACCTTAGTCGAGGTTGTACTGTTGACGATATTGTTAATACTGTG
>JAAUYG010164353.1_pt1 | contig 11956 bp, 7 predicted proteins | sample 7278091 | NCBI WGS metagenome assembly JAAUYG01 (sample SAMN14350201, study PRJNA611818) | marine sediment metagenome | isolation source: surface marine sediment (0.6m) | place: French Polynesia: Moorea | collected 2018-08 | reverse complement strand
GCCACATGTGCATGTAGCTTACACCTAAATCTCTATGTTATCCAGTTTTATGTGGTCATTGTCTGACATGACTTGTTAAGCAGAGCGCCAAAGCCCCTGGGCTTCTAGTTGAAGACGTATAAGAATGCTGTCAGTTGTAGCTGCTTCTGCAGTATAAAGCCTCTAAACTATGATAGTAAAATTGTATATTGTGAAAATTAGTGCGTATAATGTGTCTGGTATTTCACTGTCTGGAGCATATTCAAAGCATGGATGTGTGTCACTTTTAAATTGTGTAATGGGTTTGGTTGTGCACATTTATGATGGAGAAAGAACCAAGACGATATGTTCCGTAAAATATTAAATTTACATGGAGCTGCACTCAGCTGGAACCAAAAGTTACTCTATCACATATTTAAGTGCCACATACATGTCAGAGTAATTACTATGCGCATGAGACCTGGCTGTTGAATGCTGGGTAATGCCGAGCACAAACACTGGCAATGTACAAAGGCGCAAATAAAGTATATTTAAATCTCTCGTCTGTTGACAAAATAGGGCCATCTCATATAGGGCTTACAAAGTATCATGAGTATATCATTCAAGTCAGCGAATGAAGCATGTGTTTTTAGTTCCGCAGTTTCACCTGTGATGAAGGCGAGGTTTAAATGTTTGAGGCATCATGCCCCACTATTCAGCAGTGTATGTTCGCATTGCATTCCCTAATACGTCTATTGAAATGAGTGGAAAAATTTGTGGTATGTTGACTTGAATATTGGTGCTAATCTTGTTTCAGAGAGAAGCTACGCAGGCATGATCAGGCATGTAAATTTGCCATGTTGCGGCAAGTTCTATACCCAGGGGCGGGGACCGAACAGGCCAGCAACATCTCCAAACATTTCCTCCTAAAAGCGGTTAGTAGATATGTGGTAGAAGCTTCTGCTATAGCCAAGCTATGTAATGAAAGCTTCCACTATAGCTAGACCTACATGTAGGGGGAATGTAGGCCAGATCACCAGAATTCTCTGACCCAAATCACCAATCACCAAAAAAAGAGAATAGTCTATCACCAAAGTATTACATGTAATGTATTACACGACCGTGGACAGCCCTTTTCACGCTGCACTCTGGTCATGTAGAGAACGTTTCATGTGCTAGAGATGCACGGAAAATGTATGTACTTCCCCCTAGACTGTGGTGGAACTTTCTGTTAGGGCTAGACATTTGGGTGGAAGTTTCCAATAGTGCTTAACATGTGGAAATTTCCAGTTTTCCAATATGTACCGGTAATACATGAGTATGGGTAGACGTAATGGAAGTTTCCAGTGGAGGCAGAAATGTGGTCATGTTGATGGAAGTTTTTAGTGCAGCTAGACATGTGATGGGTCTTTCCACATGGTCCAGTGTTGCTAGACACTGTGTGGAAGTTTCCGGTCTTGTTAAATATGTAGTGGAAGTTTCTCATTCTGGTACTGCTACACCATGTACACATGTGATGGAATTTTCCTGTATAACAGCAGCCTTAGTACCAGTGTGGACTACATGTTATTTGGATCCACTTTGTGACTTAACGTGTTTAAAGCTTGGTAAATACTACATATTGGCAAGTGATACTAGTTAGTGGTGCATATATTTAAAATATGTATTTTAAACAATTATTCAAGTTAAGGAAAGTCAAAAACGCAGTTTGAAATCTTAGTGGATATGGACCAAGCTGTTCAGTGTATACGTAAAAGCCAAAACAGACCTTGAATCACCATCATGTTTATATTCAGTAACGTGTTTTGTTTATTTCCATGGCACTGGAATGGACATTTTCCAGGCTAGGATCACAATAGAGAAGTTGAAGGAACAGAACAAGGACCTGACCAGGATGAGAGGCAAAGAAATTGCACGTCAGGAATCTCTCACTCAAAAACTAACAGCCGTTAAAGGTATGTAACCGTTCAGGGAGTGATTTGTTTCATGAACTGTGCTTTTAATATGGTTAAATATGGATTTTAGTATTGGTGTATAGTACTCTTTCATATGACATGTATTTTTGCATGCCTTTTTCCCTTTCGCTTTTTCAGGGTAAATAAATGAATTGCTTTCTTTTGCTGTTGCCTTTTTCTTATGTGCACATTCAATCCAGGCATTTACCACAGTAAGATAAGTTACAGTTCCGTTTTACCTTTCTCATTTACATGTATTGTTGGGAATTATTCTGATCTGTTATTGTTTGGATCTCGTTTCAATTCAGTTTTGTTGTTCTTATGGTTATTTTGACGTTATTTTCTATCATCTTTTGATTGCATGTTCTGTGTTGGTTATGTAATATCATATACATGGAGTATTTCGATCCTTGCTGATGTACCAATCACTGTTTTGTTAATGTATAATGATGCAAGAGAATTGAGTATTACAGTGTGCTTGTAACAGACTCCAAATAAGGTTAATTTAGCAAATTACAAGTACTATACACGACAAGTCAAGTATATGTTGAAGCAAATATATATGTAAAGATTAAAATTATGAAGTTTCTTCAGCCTTAAGGAATAATAATTCATTGCAGGCAACTATTAATTTTGGTGTGCATACTTCCAGACTCAAGACGGTTTCGGGGCCTGACCATTAATGAGGAAACGGGACAGTCGGTTGAGAAGGAAGACCCCATTGTTTCGCACTGGCCCTCCCCTGCCTGGCCAGTTTCTCAAGCTACTGATCAGTTAGCAAATTGCGTTCCCAGATGTCCCGTAGACATCAAGGAATCAAAGCATGAAAGTCAGATGTCTTCCAAGCCACAGGCAGAAAAATCTGCTGCACCACCTCATCCTTCTCCAGCTGATCGAGACAGAAAAATAAACCAGTTAAAACCTAGTCCAGAAGGTGGCTCAAGAGAGCCCAAAGAACAAAGCCCGCAAAACATTGCTACCGAGAAACCATCTTCTGTTAGGAGAAAACCGTTGCCTGTGGCATCTAAAGCAAAGATTTTTCTGAAGAACAAGTCAAAGTCTATTAGTACAAAGACCATTCCTAAGTTTACCAAGGCAACGGATGTGGGTAGAGAGGGACGCAGTAGGTCAGATCCAAAAGTGGCTCTGTGGTCTTCACAGAAAGCTAAACTTTGTGGTAAAGCTACAAGAAAGCGCCCTTCCAGTCTACCGAGCTCACAAGCTGGTAACCAATTGGCGAAATCTGATTGTCCATCTCAAAGTGAGACAGATGTGGTCCAGATGGATCACATGTATTTTATCACCTCGAACAAGAGCATTCCAGATCACCGATACGCGGACAACACATCGACAAGGAATCTGCCTGTGCAAAAGCCTGTATCTCCTGCTTACGATGAACCCCCGGACTGTGAGATCATCAACACGCCGTACGACGTCTCGACAGGCAACATCAACAAGCCCCGTGCGGCAGCGTCTGTGCTGAAGTCTTTGCTGCAGCCAACTGATCCGAAGCTGAGAGAACTGATAGAGACAGTGTGCGACAAGTGTGAAAATACGGTGTCCTTCTCTAGCAATGTCACAGAGGACGTGTTTTGCCAGTGTGGGACGAAAATCCTCGATTTCCGCGGTGGCAGTAACATCGAGGTAGAAGAGGTCCCTCACCATCGCTCCATCTTGGAGGAGGAGCCATCATTAACAAACTGCTAGACATGATAATCGGAGGAGTCTCGGTGATGTGGCATAGGTTTAATGAAAGGGGACGATACTGCTAGATGTTTACAATTTAACATGTTAGTGAAAGAATCCTAATATGTACAAAGCGGATGAAAACCATAGGTAGTGGAGCATAGACGATTAACATGATTAATGCTAAATACAAATGGTTTGTGCCATCCCTACTAGTTGTCAAGTGCTGAGTCCAATCTAATGTTGAGAAAAACAGCAGGATTACATATGTACACTGTGACTGTATGCAATTTGCCGACAAAATTCATTGGCAATATTATGAAGTGAACATTCTGCATATAGAAAAGTAGTGGTATAGAGTATTGAAGAAAAAAATGGAAGATATTAATAAATGTGAATATTCATTGGTTTAGCATGTTTACATGTTGCATTTTCTATTGAACTGCCTGCAGGGATGCATTTTAGTGCTTTTGTTGTAATTTTTGCTGTTTTTGTTTGTGATCTGTCGTCTGGCTAACTTAAGGCGGATTTTGTTTCTGCACTAGAACCACACCCTTATTTAATACAGCCATTTGAATTTGCAATTAATAATCATGTAATTCTCAAAGTTTAACTTTGCTGTAGTGTGTCAATTTGATGCAAAGTTCTAGTTACCTGAAAACCTTGGGGAAAATTGATGTAAAATATCTTCCATACATGTATCATTACCCAAGATATTGCATATCAGGTCACTGGAGCTGCAAAAAACTGAAGAATGTGCCACTTAAATTATGTGTGATATGATTCAAATTATCTAATTAATTGACAGTTTGGAGAGTAAAAAAGCTGATGTTATGGCTTTTAAGCACCTCAAGTATTATCAAGAAAAGGTGTTATAGTTTGTGCAAGATCTAATGCAACCATGTGGCGGCACTGTGTAGTTTCTTTCCGTTAAGATTGACAATATAACAATTTCTCATAAAATTATGAGTATATTAAAAAAAAGTGTTGAATGAAATATTATAATAAGGACCTACCTGGTAATAAATGGCTGTCCCTTGCCATTTTGTGATAATGGTGGTATGGTATAGCAGAAAACCGCAAAAGACTAAATGTATCTTATAATATTTAAATATGTGTATTCAGCTATGGTGTTCTTGAGATCATGTTTCTAGTAGGACAAAATATTACACAAGAGCCTCTTTAATTTACAAAAAAAAAGAGATTCTTCAGCTCCTGCAAGAATGTAAATGATGACGAAAAACTATAAAGTGAGCTGGAATCAAAAGTTGCAAAATTAACATGTGAAATATTGTGTATGTTGCTGAAAATTGTTTTCATGCAATGGCCATATAATGTGTTAATAAAGTTGTACAGAAACCAACTAGTGTGTGTCAATCAGCCACAACCAGGGGGAAATAAGCGTTGATTCATCCAGTAAGGTGATGACACAAGTAAAGCATTGACACAGGCAGTAAGGCATTACAGCAGGCAGGAAGGTGTTGACACAGGTAGGAAGGTGATGGTACAGGCAGTGAGGCATTACGGCAGGCAGGAAGGTGTTGACACAGGTAGTAAGGTGATGGTACAGGCAGTGAGGCATTGTGGCAAGGAGGAATGTGTTGACACAGGTAGTCAGGTGATGGTACAGGCAGTGAGGCATTGTGGCAAGGAGGAATGTGTTGACACAGGTAGTAAGGTGATGGTACAGGGAGTGAAGCATTGTGACAAGGAGGAATGTGTTGACACAGGCAGTATGGTGCTAACACAGGCAGCAAGGTATTTACGCAGGCAATAACATAAGGTGTTGACAAGCAGTAAGAGTTGATGCCAGCAACAAGGTGTTTATGCAGGCAGCAAGGTCTGTGTAAGGTTTGCACAGGCAGCAAGGCATAACTATAGGCGGTAAGATGTCGACACAAATGGTACGGTGTTCGGGTGGTAAGGTGTTTAAGTAGGTGGCAAGGCGTTTATGCAGGTAGTAAGGTTTTGATGCAGGCACTAAGGTGTTGACAGCCAGTAAGGTGTGACACAGGCAGCAAGGTATTTACTTTAAAGGCAATAAGGTATTTGCACAAGCAATAAGGTGTAAGAGGCAAGCAGTAATGTGTTTGTGCAGGCATTAAAGTGTTGACACAGGCAGCAAGGTGTTGATGCCAGCAATAAGGGGCTGATGCAGGCAGCAAGATATCGACACAGGCGGAATTAAGGTGTTGATGCAGGTAGTATGCTGATGGTACAGACAGAACGTATTGAGAAGGGCAGTAAAATGATACAGCCAGTAAGGTATTTATGCTGGCAGTAAGATGTTTGTACAGACAGTAAGGTATTGAAACATGCAGTAAGGTGTACTAGATGCAGGTAGTAAGGTGCTTGCACAGGCAGGAAGGTGTTAATGCAGGCAGCTGTGTAAGCTGTTGATGCAGGCAATAAGACACTTGTACAGACAGGAAAGTATTGACACAGTAAGGTGTTGATGCAGGCAGTAAGGTGTATTCCTATTTGATGCAGGCATTAAGGTATTGACACTGGCAGTGAGGTGTTGATAAAGACAGTATGGTATTCATGCAGGCAGTGAGGTGTTCATGCGGGCAGAGAGGTGTACATGCAGGCGGGGTATAGATGCAGGCAGTAATTTAAGGTTTACTCTATTGATTGATCTTGATGTCTTTGGATAACTTCCTTTTAAAAGGTGTATGGCAAAATTGAAGATCCCCTCAAAATTTTTTGTCATTCCTGGTTTTCATGAAAAAAACCTTGATCAAGATCACAGTAGAATATTTTTCCATGCTTGGTTTCCCCATGAAAGATTACTAATTACAGACTAACCCAGAATATTTTCTGCTATTGATTGGTTTCCCCTCAAAAGTGGGACAGTGGCTCAGGTAATAATTTCTCATTGCTTGTTTTCAACACAAAAGCTGGATTACCAATTGGTTATCAACACGGAATTTATCTCGTTGCTTGCTTCTCCACAAAGCTAGATTACAAATTGAAGATCAGCCAACAAGATTTCTGTCATTACTTGTTTCTCCACAAAGGTTGGAATGTTGGATTGCTATTTGGAAATCAACACAGACAAGTTTTTACATAGCCTGTTTTCAACACAAAAGCCAGATTACTACTTGGAGATCAGCCCAGTAAATTTTTGGTCATTGTTTGCTTTCCCCACAAAATCTAGATTGAAGGTCCGCTCAGAATATTTTCTGGTATTGCTTGGTTTTCCAACTATCAGGCCGTGGTTCAGGACTGAGTCAGAGTCTTCAGGTAACTCGACTGGGATGGCAGCTCTGACCCACACAGCACATCGGTCTTTAGAAACGGCTGCAGCTGTTGACGCTGCTAGATCAGTCTGAACCTGGGACAGCACCCATTTTAGTGGCCAACTTTACCGGCCAACCTTCTTTGGGTTCTCTGGTGGAGCACCACCCTATCCTACCTGATCCTTCTCAGGTAGGATTTAGACCTTCACTGCCTCTTCAGGATGCTCCTCTCCCATATTAGGGTGTGCAGTGGGGTCTTTCTGGGTTGCCTTCCCTGCCTATCTCGCTCCCTTGGGTCTCTGTACCCTCTCTACTGAATGTGCCGGGTGTGGTGTACCCATCGGTGAGGGCTGGGCAGATGCACCCGGTTTTCAATCTGCCAAGAATGCATTCCCAGTCATTGGCTACTGTTAATGCTCCATTGTTGGTTGGGGCTGGGAATCATTAACCCCCCCCCTCCCCCTGTCAGAACATGCTCGACCTTAGGAGAACCTGTGTGCCAGTTCTGTGTGGGTCAGTCCTCTGTCCACTCCCGCGTATTGTCCAAATCTGCAGTCATATGACAGTACCAAAGTCGTCCTGCAGGATATCAGTAAACCCGACCACCTGGTTCAAAACACATCTAAGCCTTGATATTTCTACAAAGTGGAGTAAGAACTTCCAACCCAGTCAGGGGTGGGGCCCCTTGATTGGTTTTGAATATGCAGGACGAGTTGACGGCTGCTTGTGGAACCTTCTACATCATCAAAGGTCATAGTTTCTTTGTCCCTTTACACGGTGCCGAGTGGTCGTTTTATGGTTTTGTTTAAGTCTTGCAAAGGTAGAGGATAAGATGACAAAGGGTACAGGTTGTAACACTCCTTTGCCCATCAATCCTGATGTACACAAAGTAGGAGAGACGTTTTAAAGTCCAGTATGGCGTCTTGCGTGGCCAAGGTGGCATACTGAGACTTGTTATGATTGTCCAAATACTTGTTGTACCTACATACAACAAGTGGTGTGAGGACCCTGTTCTCGGGGCTGTTATTTGTAAGCTTCATTGTGCCATCCAAGAGTCTCCCCAAACCCTAGCCCATGGTGCTTCAGTGGCCCTTGCGTATCAATATCACTTGGTCCCCAATGCATCAGCTTTTTAGGACTGCAGGGACCTTTGGTCCTCGCTTCTGGCTTCCCCTTCATCAGAACTTCTCTCTTTGGAGGACAGTTATGTCCTCAGAGGAGGCTGCCATGAGTAACCAGGAGTTGTTGAGTCAAGTCAGATGTCTGGTGTCAGCTAGCTCAAAGTCTGCCAGGTGAGCTTTTGTTGCTAAGGGCGGTAAGCAGTCCCAGAAAAGACGGGTCCCTGCATCATCAGCCTCCAGATTCTTCTGTGACTACTCAGATAAAGGGTGGTTCCAGACCCAAACAGCACTGTGGTAAAACAGGGGGTAGTCTAACAGGTCTGCCGGGAACCAGGCTCAGGCTGAGCTGGGTGCCAAGGGGAGGGGGGGGAGGTCTCCAACCAGACGCCTCCCATTTTGACACCCCTAATCACGGTTGATGGCTCATGCCCAGCATCTCCTCCCATTTCACCCATTCTGTGAGAGGAGGTTGATCGGGCTGCCTGTCGCAACCTACCAGGCCTAGCAAGGGATCACCAGCTTTGTATAGTCGTGATAGCTTTTCCTAACACCCTAACAACAGATTACCTCAGACAACTTTTGGCCTGGAGGTGATCAGACAGAGGTACTTCCTCCCTCAGTTGGGAGGCCTCCAACTTTGTCTAGGACACCTGTCGAGAGGTCATTGCTAAGGCTTCAGTTAAGTGAGAGGCACTGTGGGAAGAAGTTTTGTTTCTCCTCAAGAAGGACGTGGAGAATGGTTAGTTGTCGCACGACAGGGGGTGGGGTGGGAGTTTATTCCCACTATTCTTATCTACCGAGTCACCTGGTGGGTTCCATCACATTCTGAACTTAAGTGGACTCAGCATGTATCTCCCATGTTTGGAACAAAATTCCATATGGAGACCCTCTCTTCTATCATTCAGGGTATTCACAAGTTGTTGTTGGTGTTGCTGGATTTCAAGGCTATCTATTTTCATGTGCCGACCAGTGTCTCATTAGTAGTATCTTTGTGTTTTTTTGTCTCAGGCACATGGAGGAGGATCTCGTTTATCAATGGAAGGTCCTCATTTTTGGCCCGGCCACCACTTCAAGGGTGTTTACAAAACTCCTGGCTACTGTTGCAGCTCATCTGCATTTGCAGCGATGTCTCATGTATATTTACACAGAAATCTTCGATGGTCAGGCCTCCTTGCACCAGGTGTTTTGCACTTGTGACATCAACCTTGCACAGTTGGTTCTCATTCCCTCTCAGGTGATGCTGCACCTAGGGGTTATGATTTGACACATCCAGTAGGGTGGTTCATCCCCTCCCAGCCAGGTTTGAGACGATTGTGTAGGCAGCCTTGTTATTATGTAACCTTCCCCATGTATCAGCTGGATGCCTCCATCAGGTGACAGGTCTGATGGGGTCTTGTCATTCCCTAGTTCCACTGTGCATGGTTCATTTCCAGCCTCCTTTGACTCTCCTGCGGCCCCACTTCAACATGCAGGTCAATCAGCCATCCAAGTTGTCTCCAGTGGTCCAGTCAGCTCTGGAAGTTTGGTCTTGGCGGGATCTTGTCTCACAGGGAGTTCCCCTCCAAGCACCCACCCCCACCCATGTCCTAACCATGGGTGCACCCAACTATGGAGGGAGTGGGGGCAGTGTGCCATTCCTTTTTGGCAAGGGGTGTCTGGTTGAGAGATTAAGTTGGTCTCCATATCAACTATATCACCTTGAAGAAATTCCAGAGGTGGATGTGTGGAACACATGCCCTAGTCGAGACAGACAGCAGCACTGATATGCACTAATCTGAACTGGATGGGAGGGATCCAGTCCAGGAGTTTGGATCAACTGGTCTTCAAGGTCATTTTGTGGTGCCAGACATCAAGGATTTATCTGAAGGCAGGCCATATTTCAGTTGTACGAATATCGAGGCAAATCACCTCTCGTATCATCAAGTGGAGAACCCTTGATGGTTGGACACTGTCCACAGAATGGTTCCTTGATCCTGGAGTTAAGGCTCTCTTCCTTCTGTGTGATCTACCTACAGTGGACCTGCTCGCCATCAGGCTAAACAAGGACAAGGCGTTTTTACTCTCTCCTCCCAGACCCTCTTGCTAGAAAGAGGTGCACGTAATAACCATCCTGCCATTGTGGCCTCGAAGAGGGTGATTTTTCCTGGTTCTTCAACCCCTAATGGACCTGCCAACGTTGCTACCAAAGTTTGACGGTCTTCTTCTCAGTCCAGATGGGGTGTCTCACCCCGAACTACACAAAACTCTGCCTAGCCACTTTGAAACTCTCAGGAGATCTCTCAGTAGGTAAAGCATTTCAAGAGAAGCTGTGGCTATGATCTGCACAGTTCTTAAAGGTCGTTGACATGAAATCTGTATTACAGCAAGTGGCAGCCCTTTTGTCGCAAGTGTTCCAGATGAGGCAAGCATCCCCTTCACCCTGTCTATCAGGACTGTGTTGAACTATCCTCAGGCTCTATGGCATTTCGAATTTAAGCACACCATGATCCTGAGCCATATCTCCGCCCTTAGTTCTTATATATGCACAAGGTTGAGGGAGTTCCTTAAGTCGACACCCCACTGGTGACACATCACAAAATTCATCCCAGTGTTCCTTTGTTCCTCCTTGGAATCTTTTGGTGGTTCCTGTGGATCTCACTGAAAAAACATGTGAACCTTTTGTGTTTGGCTCCACTTAAATTACGAATGTTAAATGTTTTCTTCCCGCTTGCCACTGCCTCTACCCATTGGGGTTTGGAGCTTCATGCTTTAGGCATTTATCCTCCCTTTCTTTTAGAGAACCCACCGTCCTTTGTCTTGGCACCAAACACTATGTTCCGGCAAAAGATGGCCACAGAGATTGTGCTCTTCTCAGACATGGAACTATCCCCTCTTTGTACTGCATATGCATCACCTGAATTCAGTTTCAAACTGTAATAATTTGCTGTGGGGCTGCAGACCCAATGCGACCAGCACATTTTAGGAGCGATAAACCCCTACCCCAGTCAGAGCTGCCCTAAAGTTGCCTCCCAGATGGGACCTTGGAGGGGCCCTGAATGAGAAAAATCGATTAGGGAACCCTCCCAAGCAGTGCCCCACTGATAGGCGCCCAAGCACAGCCAAGCATAATTGGTCGGCTGCTCCTCACCCACCATTGTGCAAGGGCACAATGGGTAGTCAGACCTGACTGGCAGCTGGAGCAGTTGAGGTGGGAGGGGGGAATCTGAGTTCTCCTTTTCTGAGATTGCTGGGTCAGTTGCTGGCCGGAAGCTTGCTGACCACCCTCAAGCCAGAAGTCGCTAAGCGTTTAACCTGGCTTGATTGCTCAAGGCTATGAGTGGCATTCTCTGCTGCTTTGTGGAAATGACCACCAAACAGAGAGTTACCAATGTAGGGAGTAGCCAAGAATCCGAGAATCTTGAAAGGAGATGCATCTGAAGCCATGTGGCGTTGGGCCGCAGTGGCAACAGACGCACCTTGAGCCGAGGTCTGGCGAGATTCCTGGGTAGCACTATGCAGTTTACTAGAAACTGCTCCAAGGATGGAGTCACCTTTACATTTGTTGTAAAGATAGTGTGACAACACCGTCATGTCCCAACCAAGACACCAGGTACCCATCAAGGATTCATTGGATGCCTCCAAGGCCTTCCAGAGGTCGGGGTTAACCATTAACGGAAGATTGTTACCAAACGGCTTAGTTAACTCCTCCTACACCTTCAGGGATCAAAACATTGCCGAATACTGGTCACTCAGCACCTTAAATGATGACAAGGACACCATAGATTTCGATATCGAGGGCTCCGAGAAGGCGGCGGTGGTGGTGGTATCACAGTTTAACGGCACATCAACACCAAAAGGGTCATACAGTGCCAAAACAAGTGATAATGATTGCAACGTCAATTCCAGTCGCTACAGTCTAAGTACTGCACTGTGTGAGAGCAAATCGCTATCAGGCCAAGTCTGAACAAAATGTCCGACAAGACCTGATACCCAGGGGCGCCACATGGAGGCTGGT
>JAAUYG010003101.1_pt1 | contig 11956 bp, 4 predicted proteins | sample 7278091 | NCBI WGS metagenome assembly JAAUYG01 (sample SAMN14350201, study PRJNA611818) | marine sediment metagenome | isolation source: surface marine sediment (0.6m) | place: French Polynesia: Moorea | collected 2018-08 | reverse complement strand
TATTTGGAGAGTTAAATAACACTATCATATTTGACCTTGAGTGACCTTCAAAATTCAGATTCAAGGTCACACAGATTTCAAAGGCTTATATCTTGTAAAGCAGCTGATTTAGGCTATATGTTACTATGAAACACCAATAGAAAATCATACATGGGGAGTCCAAAACCATCATGACATTTGACCTTGAGTGACCTTGAAAAGTCAAAGTTAAGATGTCGAACATGATCTAAAATTGACGCGTGCATAGCGAGGTACTGTGTGCGAGTTAACCCAGCTAGATTTCAATTGCTTTAGTCTGCAGCAGTGAATTTTTGATACAAGTCTGCAGAAAATTGCCACTGTCATACCAACTACAGCTGTAAAGCAGATCGCCAAGTTCCATGGACCTCTTGTTCCGACTTTGTACGGCTGGTTGTAGAGTGAAACGAAGCAAAATATGGGTCTTGGAGGTAAATGATTAGTGTACACAAGGTACTTTTGACTGATAAGTGTTCAAGGACATGTTGAGGTGATTTAGTGAATTTCTGATTTTTGACAACCCTATGTCTTGAAAACAGCTAGTCGTACAACAAAACATACCAAAATTTGGATATTAGGGGGTAAGTACTTTTTACATACAAGGTCCTGTTGATCATTAAGTGTTCAAGTTCATTTTGATGTTATTTTGTACATGTCTCATTTTCCGATTTTCGACCACCTTGTATCAAAATGTCTGGCCATAGAGCAAAATGAGCTAAAATTTAGACTTCGGTAGTAAATAGTATGTACAAGGTCCTTTTTATAGTTAAGTGTTCAAGGTCATCCTGACGTCATTTGGTGCATCTCTGATTTTGCATCTCTCTGTCCCAGTCCGAGGATGTCTTTGGCGACCAGGCGAGCTCATACTTCACTGTGGGCAAGTATTTCAACACATTCCTCAGTGCCGGGCTTGATTCCTTTATAAATACCGGTATTTGTAGAATATTTGCATCAGATGTAAAACCTGTTAGATACCATCCACGTTATCAAGATATAGCACCTTCAGTCAGGCAACAGTAGCTAGTAAGTATGCCCCAGAACCAGCATTGTTTTTGCTACTAAGGAAAAGCACGTCAAAACAAGTGAACAACTGATGGGTCGAGTGTTTATCTATTGCCCAGGCCTAATGCAGTTCTCATTTCAGACCCCCGGGGTATCAGATACAAACTTGTCCAACTCAAATTTTCACTACTTCATGGCAGCAGATTGAGGTATTTTCATCTGGCATGACTATACCATTTCCACATTGGCAATTGTAATCAAACACGACCTAGCTCAGTTGTAAAACTGAATGCAGTGGCTTTCTTTACCTAGGGTATATTACCCACTTTATTACAACTATACGATCGTCTCTTTCAGTATTCTGAACTGGTTGTATAGTCGATGCCTTCTGTAAACGTGGTGGCTCAACTTGGTGTGGCTGACGGCGCAGACATTTACATTGTTGAAGCTGATAAAAAATTTTCTTCATAATCTTCCCTATACTCAAACACCTGTCTCCCGATTCCAAACACCATGTCCCTCTTCCAGCTAGCCGCCATTGTTGCACACTAGACTGCTATCCGAGATTTATATGCTTATTCCTGGGAGACTTGCTGTCGTCTGTTACCTGGCTGGCTGCCAAAGAGTTGGGGCGACCAGCGGGCTGATAGGGGGAACCGTAGCTGACGTCAGATAATCAGGCAAAGTGGCGTGTGGATTCACTCAGGCTTTTTGCCACCAAGTACGATTTTTTTTTTTTTTTACAAAGCAGGAGCAATAAATGAAGTAAAGACATAGTGAAACGCATTTTTATTGAGCAAAGTCTCAGTAAAAAATTCCTAATTTTTGGTGGGATATGCCTTTTAAAACGTCAGTTAATAAGCACTGGAAAAATCACCCTGTAAAGTTTACAGATAAATAAATATATCATTATTAGACCAGTTACAAATTGTTTATGGAAAGATGCAGAGGGGGGTAGGTTTCCATATGATATTCTATAAAGCAAACTGATATATAAAATATTTTTTGGGTCATGAAGCACCCATGCAAGATGAACCTACTGAGCACTATCAATAGAAGGAGTATATAGCATAAGGCTAAATGTCTAATATCACCAGATCACGACAAATTAAGTAAAACGACAAGTAAAAGAGCCCCGGGAGAAGAGCCTTTTGCCGTATGCCGTATTATCGCTGAGCTATTTCGTCATTTCGTATCGTCATTTCGTTGAATAAACAAAGTGGGAAAAAGGTTAAACTTGTAAAGTTGAGGGGCAAAAATTTCAGGATTTAAATGAAAACAGGCCCAGGGCTACCGCGGGGTACTTATCTTTATGGTGGGCGGTGTAAAACCGGGGCGTAGTAATATGTCTGAAGTTAGCTTATATATTTGTCTAACTTGTTTTCTTTATTATAAGTTTCTAAGCAACATTTCTTCATGCCCAAACTATTTAAAGTTAATCGACGCCATGGGATTATTATCGTATTATTTTGGGAACTCTTTTTGTTGAGCGCGGATTTAGCTAGGGTGTTGTTAGGTGTTCGTTCGGCAAACGTTTGCACTCAATGATCCCGGAAATAACTAATAAGCCAATCGGAGGCTTTTCTGTCTAACATGTGACAAGTGATGACCAATGAGATTTTATGCTGATTTAGCGCGTTGACAACTTACGCATGAAAAGAGGTGTGATCGTTGTTTCTTTGTGAGATTTCTTTCGCAAGATTACTGGTATTACCTTTGAACAGTTAGAATTCAAGTTTCTAAAGACAATTGGGAACATTTGGGCTACTCAGGTGTCATCACTCATGCTCAGGATTCGTTGGATCTGGGCATAAACTAGCTAGACGACGCCCTAGCAGCAGCTGAGCTGTAGTGCACTGCCAGTTACACTACATGTCTACAGTGCTACACTCTACAGTCTACACCAGTGTACACGTCTACACTGACTACAGTCTCGCTGAATGTGCCTATAGTTTCACGTCACTGGTCACAGTGCCGCGCAACGGTGCATCGTCTCGGTTTGATTCGTGCAACAACTGTGCAACAAACTTACAAGTCGATATCAGTCATCTGGTGAAGTCACCATTAGGCATTGGTCGTGAAATTGAACTGAAGACAGTGAAGTGGTAAGGCCCCAGATCACATCAGGTGAATCTTTGTCATTACCATTATTCCAGACAGTGCATCATGACACTGGTCATACAGCTGTGAGCAATCCTAGCTAACACTCAGCACACTAATGATAAGTTCATTATTATATTGTTGAAGAATTGCCTTTGAACATGTTGAGTTGAAGGTAATAACCTGATTTGATTACCTGCATGCAAGAAGTAACTAACCGAGGGTTTATCTGTTGCATATTGTAACACTACGGACCCTTAAATCAATCTAAAAATGACATCTGATGCCAGAAGTACAATGTTGAAATATGATCCTTTGATGTCTCTTGCCAGTCCATCTTTCTGGGACGACCTTGACTGCCCGATTCCACAGCAGGATGGAGACGGCCAGGTTCCATCTCCATGCAATGCAGTGACAGAGCAGCAGTCATTGATACCATCGCCGCCATATTCTGGTGAAGGCTCTGCGAGTCCACAATTCGACTTAGAATATCAAACAATGGATCCTGTACTAGCAAAAGATGGACTCAATTCGAGCATGGCTGTTGATATTGCCTTTGAACCAATTGACAAACTAATTGATGCTGATGCAGGTGCTGCAGTTAATTTCATGGACTTGTTTGAGCCACCATGCTCCCCGGAGCTCCCGCTGCCACAAGTTGATCTGCTTGAGGGCTCTCAAACCATGCCTTGCCCCGATTATATAAACAGTGGGGTTTCACAAAGTGATGGAACAAATGATTGTCAAAAACTTTCAACTTCAAGTACTCGTGATAGCCCAGAGAGCGATTTGGAGTATATTGCTGTTGTTGTGGACGATGAAGATTGTTGCAGTGTGGACTCTGAGGAACTTGGAAATAGCCAACTCACTGCAACTGCAAGTGGAACAATGTTTCCACATGTGTATAATCTTCGGGATCGGAACATCAGCAAAAGCAAGTCGGGCAAGGCTGGACCAAAAGATGTCAATGCAAATCCTATTTCCTGTTCATTCAAACATGTAGAAGCTGACCCAGGCATGATGATGCCACTTTCCTCCCAACCCACAAAAGTTCTAGTTCCAAAGACTGTTACATCTGTGTGCGATGTCTCTGCCTACTGGCCAAGCAGTGGCAATGGGCAGGGCAAAGAAATCTTGGTCAGCGACAAGAGTCGAAAAGGTTTAAGTTCAGCTGAACAGGCCCGCCTAAACAGACAGAAGAAGAAGGCCTACATTCAGGGACTTGAAGGACAAATAGCAGGGCTGACAAAGGAAAATGACAAACTGAAAGCGGGGTCAGCAAAGCTACGCTCTGAAAGAGATTCACTGCAAGAAGAAGTGTTGTACCTTCGTAATGTTCTGGCCAATGATAGTGCACTTGCCGGACTGTTGTCAAACATCAACAATGTCAAACAGGTGCACCTGACGACATCGTTTGCCAAGGGGAGAAAGCGACTGGCCTTGGATGCCGATCATGATTATGGAAGGCCGACACCAGCAAAGCGTAAGTTCGCAGAGCCATCTAATGTGTCACGTAAGGCTTCTGGTGGTGTGTGTTTGCATGTTGACAGCAATAAAGTGTCCATGGAATTCTGTGCCAAATGTGCCAGCATGGCTCAAGATGTGGACTCGACAGAAGATGCCTGAATCGTAGATGATGGTCAAGCTATTTGAGGCCAGTGACAGTTTCTTTACAGTTTGAACATGGTGAACAGAAGTGGGTTGTTCCACCCAAGAGGTGACATATTTAGTTTGCATATATTTGATGCTCCAACTATGATGAAAGGAGAGACTGATTGCTATTGAAAGACGTGCATATAAACTGATCCATAATATATGTACTGTTGCATTGTAGAAGACGAAAATGCTTATAATTTTGTTTGCAGCCTTGACAAAAAATGTAATGGTAATATTTTAAATCGAAAAAAAAAAAATAATGGTTGCAATTTGTTTTAATGTAGACCAACTGTATAAGCTGTATATACCTTGCTTTCAGTGCTAGACTTTTTGCACAGTACATATTTTGGCCTACTTGTTTATCACTGGCCTATATAAATTTTCGATATGAACTATTGCTTGGAGGTGGTCAGATATTCAGCTGTGGAGTTCTGTTGCAGAAATGGCAAGAGAGGAGTGAATGTCCCCCCACACTATCGGCCATCGATACCCCCTCCTGTCCTTCCATAGGTTGGACTTGGGGTCTGGCGAAGATGGGGCTACCCCAGAAATGGGGCCCCAGTGGGGAGCAACTATATTTTTTTTCGGTAAGGTGTCTCCTATGCTGCCCAGCATGTATATAGTATTAACTTGTCTGCAGGAGTTTATAAGAGTCATGTCAATTATAAAGAGTTTGATTGCAACAACTTTATAGTTCCGAATAATGTTTTTGAGTAAAATTATACAATGGTCATGCAGGCAGGTTAATTGCACAGATACATAGATGGGCTGTCAATCAATTCACTGATGTTTACTGACCATATATATTCATAAAACTTACAAATATTGGTATCAGTTAAAATTTATAGTTTTATTTAAAACATGAACGAATGAACCATGTACAGTTTATAACATGCTTTCTCCCAGACTACATTCTATGTAAAAGATACAAGGTTAAATTTGTTTGGACTGTGGTACAGATGAACCGAATTTCGAGGAATATTTTATAGTGGTTAATCCGTCTTGGGTCAGTAAATTAGGTTGGCAATTATCAAATGTGCCATGTTATACTGCAGTGCACAGAATTTCCTCGAAGAGTTTCATCTGTATCATTAAAGAAAGTACCTAGAGATTTATTAGTGCTTTCTGTCCCCTCCCCATGAAGCTTCCATGCTAAACCTGCGCAAAAAGATTCTGGGCCCCACTACTTCTGGTTACTGCTGCACACAGAGAAACAGTCTACAGCTTGCTGAAAGAATGGTAAAATTGGTATTGGTAAGGTGGTTGGTAACATGAAATTCGTAAAAGTATTAGCATGGTAACGAGTTTAAAAGTTGTAAACTTCAGAATTTTTTACTGGAAAATAAATTATCAGTTTAAATTAAGACATTGAGACTGTATCATATTCTTTGAAATGCCTTTTCTACCAAAATCAGGTTACCATAGTTACAGGATTTTCATAATTGGGTACCCTATAGACTGTTGTTATTGGTTATCTATCACCAAGATTGGTGTCATTTGTTGTTTTATGTTTAACTGATGTATAGTTTTGTAATAAAACAATTTTCAGGAATGGAAACTGTCTTTGTGTCTTTTGTGCATTCAAACTTTACTAAGCTGTACGAGGTGGAAGCCTCGTGATAATTTTCTCTTTCCAGATTTGGTTCCAGTGCAGCTGGATGCATGCGAGGGATCAGCAGTGGTTCATTCAAACAGGCCTTGGCAATGGACGTGAATGGAATCGGGAATTTCCAGTATTAGGTTTACTTAAGGAAAATAGGTCTTGAATGTGCATGTTCCATTAAAACAAACTACAAGATGGTCATGTTGAAAATCTATTGCAAATAAGACTTTGTGCCTTGTGTAAAGCTTATGTTTGTGAAGTCTGCTGGTGTAAGTAATCTATTGATTGCAAGAATTTTGTGCTCAAGGTTGGACATACTTTGTGTGTCCTTATTCATGTAAACCCTAGAGTAACATTGGGTTGTCGGGACAGAGTGTACGCAAGTTGTTTTCATAGAATTTGTGTCTGGACAGGTTGACTTTTATGCTGTTCATATTTTAACCACTGGTGTTATATGGCCTGAGGAAGTTGTACACTTTAACTTGGCTGGTTAAAATTTTTTGCATATTTGTGGTCTACTGAAGTGCATCTTGATTTGTTACACATGTTCTAGGTTTCGTATAGTAAGAGTACTGGTATGTATTCTTCAAAGGTGTGTAGTTGTGTCCATAGATCAAAGCCTTTGACATAGGCTTCACTTAATAAGTTGAACAATAAAGTGTGCGATGTGGATTTTATCAGAGAATTCACTATGGGTTTTTGTCTGGGTTGCTTGTAAGTTACTAAAATAGCCAGATAAAGTCTGTTTGCATTTTAACTTTTTTCTGTAAGTACCTGACAGTAATATAGTTGTTTTGTATTAGACATTTCATTTACTCTTCCTTGATCTCAAATTGTATCTCGATTGATCAAGTCAACTGATATTTTTGCAACATCAACGATGTGACTCACTAGTCAAGTGTTTAGTTCATGAAGCTGCAGGAAGTAGTTTTATGTGCTTCCTGTGATATCCCTTGTGGTATTTTGTCCATAGACATGTAGGATGTAATAGGTATGCTCTTTTGTTAAATGAAGAATTAAGTGCAAGTTTGCTTGTCATGGTCATCTTGGCAGTACTATTATACCACTGTTTACATCCTTTACCACCTCTCATATGCCAATCTAGTTAACCAGCTTTTCAGGTATTTGAACAGTATAAACCAGTATATGAAAAAGCCATTTAAGGCTTGACCGAGCACTAGGCAGTATTTCGCACTACAAAGTCGACGCTATATTAATACTCTTGTTTGATTCAAAAGCCGAATACTTTTGGTCATAAAATTCCCTACAGCCAAAAATACTCTTTGTCATAATGTGCCCATCAGCGATAAATACTCGTGGTCATAATGTGCCCTTAGGGGCCGCATTTAGCTTTGACCGGTCTTGTGAGGCCGAGCTTCTGGTATCTTGCAGACTTTACTTCCTTTCACTGACCTTTGTGATATTTTCCCGCCAGTGGTTGAAGCATAAAATTTAGATCTTGAATGTGCTTTCTTCAGTGAAAAACGAGCTAGGGTCTTCCATGCGGCATGCTTGTGTGATATCAGGCCTCTACTTCAGGCCTATGTGTGCAGGCCTATGTAAATGTAAAGATGTCTTTGAAGTTTTATGAAACTGAGCCCTGTACAGGCTGGTGTATATTGGATATACATGTATAGCTGTCTTTGCAGACATGTATTTGTGCAGGTTTGGTAGCTTTATCCAGTTTGTGGTAAACCATAGTCTCCTGTCCTTCAAATTCTGTTTATATTTAACCAAAGGTTGGAGTTAGCAGGTTTCACCACTCGAGTTTTGTGTTCAAGACCAGTGTACTCGACAGCATGTCTGTATAATATGGCTTGAGAGAGCCCATTATGGTATGAAGATGCCTCCCTGCTGTTTGCACATCATTGAGATACCACTGTAAAATACCTTGTGCAAATCCATTGGAGCAACACTACAGGTTAATACAAATTTCATCATGTAAAGCATGCCGGCACTAGAATCTACCCCTGACTTTGTAAAATAACAGAAGTGCAATTATCACATGAACCTCCTTCCAGTAATACATTAGGGACATTGACAATGTATTGTCTTGGCTATGTTCTTAAAATGAATGACCATTGCTAATTTGCTGCTGTATAATGTCACAAAGTCTGTATATGTAGGTGAGGTCATGTGCGTGTACCTAACCTTGCACTTTGCCGGTACATGAAATATCCATTGGAATTGGAGAGTTTCTACTCCAATTGATTTATACAGACGGCCAGAGGCCATGCTCCCCAGTGCCACCAAAAGGTTTAGTCACTGCTACAGGGATTGCATTTATTATTCCCTTGCCAATGGCCACCTCCGTAATGTGACCAAAAGTTCTTGGCAGATAGGGGTCCATATTGCAGAGGAACTAGGGTATTTGAAAGAGATGAAATTTTATAGAATCAGCATGTTTCTGTGCCATGTCTGATCTGTAGGTCGACAGACATTAACCAAATCAAGTCTAGGTTTGCAATAGATTTTGCTGCATTAAACAGGTTTCGTATGAAACATTTGTAAATTATTAGCGCATGTTGCGCAGCTTTGAGCCAATTGGAGTAAGCTATTTTAAGCTTTCGAAGAATAGCAAGGACTGAAGTTGATGTGCACAAAGAGAGGTCTTCAACTGTTGACCACTTCCTCTTTTGCAATCACAGTTTGGCATGGTCCAGTGACAAAATTCCAGTACACGTGTCGTATATAGAGAATTACCCAGCAGTTTTTTTGGGCCTTCACCAGTATGCTGGCTGCTTACTGGGGAATACAATCTGTCTTTGAGTCATGATCAATGTAAATTAACTAAACCTAATGCTCACATATGTTTACGTGTTGTATTGTGGTTGGGTGAAACCTGCTGGGGATAGGTTTGCTACATGTGTGGTGCGTTTCCTTGATCTAAAGTTTGCAGTACATGTACTGTGCTTTAAGATTTTCAGTACAAATATCACAATCGGGCATTGGCTAATTGGTAGACATTGGCCAGATTAGCGTACCTTCAGTTGTGCAAAAAAGGGCCTAAAATAAATGGGGTTTAATATTATTTCGAGTGAAATGTCTGAATATTTAATATTTCGAGTGAAATGTCTGACACGGGTGATGTCTTTGTGTTCAAATGTGTATACATGTACTGGGCTCAGGCTAAGCTCATTCAGTCGAATGTTTGTCTTCGATTTCCTTACTTCAAGTCTGACCTAAATCATCTTCAGTGAATAATGTAAAATTCGCTGTGGTGTGGAAAGCAGTAGTTTTACACATACCGGGTATATGAACATTTGGTTGTGTGGAAGTATCATAAATTTTACTTTATGTGTGTGTGGGGGGGGGGGGATTTTTAAACTTTTGAAAAATAGTGCAAGAGGACTTGAATATTACAAAGACATTTTCTGTTTTGGTGTACATGTAATCTACCATATGTATTGTCACCTCGACTACCTGGGATTCTATTCGTTTGGACAGAACTGGGATGTTTTTGTAGCTCATAGTGTTCTGGTCACAGTTTGAATTTAATTAATTACCCCATGGCTATATCTACAAATATGAGGAGTGAAATATTTGTCACAGTTGCTGCTGCTGGATTGCTGTAATAGTTTTGACAAGGCAGATGTAGAATCTGTTTGGTTTTCTGACCAGGATTGGGTGTGGGGGGAGGGTGGTGCTGGGGGTCGTTGAGGGGTGTGAAGGCCTGACCTTAGGAAATTTGAAAAACAAAATGGGAGTCAAGTGAGTTTCATTTCCCAATGGGTCCGTGTAACTGGAATAGACAAATCATGGTCTTGCTATGTCACCAAGGATAGGTGCATGGTGGCATGTCAATTCATGCATTAGGAGGCCTACTAGTAACACCCTCATACAAGATATTGGCATTTTCCCTAAATCAAGGTTTATGGTTATTGCTAGAAAATTTGCAATGCGAGTTACTCGCTTTGTAGTGTATGCAGTAGAAGATTATGTATGTAATACGTACACACCCTAAATCAAGGTTTATGGTTATTGGTAGAAAATTTGCAATGCGAGTTGCTCTCTTTGTAGTGTTTGCAGTAGAAGATTATGTATGTAATACGTACACATGTGTGTACTTTGTATTGCATGGAGGAGCAGTGTTGAATTTGGTCATGAACACAGTTGTGGAATGGCAAAAGTTGTATCTTATGAAACCTTATTGATTCGAATATTTTTCCCTTGAAGATCTCTTCAACTGCAGCGTTCTAATGCCTTTGCATATATAATGTAGGGCTCCACATGGGTAAAAAAGGAAGTGCGACACAGCCACTTTAAAAGTTGTAGAAGTCCGACGTGGCCTTTTATAAAATCTGTAGAAAGTGACGTCAAGGTCTTACAAAATGTGACATGGCGACACGGAAAAAATAAAAGTGATGTGTGACATAGCATAAATTATTTGGACCCATGTGGAGCCCTTAATGTGAACTGTTGTAAAGATATTTAAATTGTTGTTGCGAAGTAAATTACTTTCTTTGTTGTACGACTCCGCCGACCTCTGTTCTCTTAGGTGCCCATGACATGAGCCACTGCTGATCCCGGAACACTGCAGATCTGGATGACACTGGAACCAAACCTGGAGAGGACATCACATGGATTTATTAAGCCAGGCCAAGGTTTCATATCGCTTACTACTTTTTGTTCCTCCATTGATTATCTGTAATGATAATAAAGATTTTTTTTTAAAAAAAAAGGTTTCCTCGTGTATGCATTAAACTTGTTTATATGTGGATTGGTGTATTAGCAGTTTTTTGTGCAGCCAAGTTCCCTCCGAGTCCTGGTCACAAGCTTACCCTATTAAATAAAGTTCTCGGATTCCTGTAACATTTATCACTTTAAAATCCCAAGATATTGCCCCTATACATTATATAGTAGGCCTCCATGAAGTAATACCTGAAAGCAGGTAACGACCTAATTTGTACTTAATTAATGGATAAGGAAATATCTGACAATCAAATTATATCCCATGTCGGGCAAAATTCCATGGGGTGTGGGACTAAGTTTAACATCCGGTGGTCAGTTCACACTAGCCGCAGATTTACCAGATCATTCTTATTTCTAGTTCCGGGGAAGGTAGCAACGTAAGTTTTGTTGCCCGCCCCCAGGCACTGGTTGCTGTGTTGTACTGGGGGAATGATCTGTATTTTGCCTGCTAAATAGCAAAGCACCTGGCCAGTACTTTAATATTGAATGAAATAGTAAGCCATCCATACTCTGGCGCAGTTATTCGCCGATAACATTACTAGATAATAGTAAATATAGCAAGTTCCGCGACGGATGCATTGCAAGTCCCATGCAAGATAAGTGCAAGTGCAAGGTACTTGGAAACTATGTGACAAAAAAAAGCTATTTGGCAATTTTTTGAAACCATATATACAAACTAGAAAACCGAATTTGCAGGCAAATTCAAGATCTGCATGCCAATTTTGTGTATAAAAGAGAAAGAAGCACAGAGGTCGCAAAATTGCACATACCCTCTCTACTCCACGGTTGAAATTGAGCTCATTTTTGCTCTACCATGTGTGTACGGGCCGCAGTTTGAGATACTGGCTGATTTTTTAAATTTCCACATTTGGGCATAAAATCTGG
>JAAUYG010033195.1_pt1 | contig 11957 bp, 9 predicted proteins | sample 7278091 | NCBI WGS metagenome assembly JAAUYG01 (sample SAMN14350201, study PRJNA611818) | marine sediment metagenome | isolation source: surface marine sediment (0.6m) | place: French Polynesia: Moorea | collected 2018-08 | reverse complement strand
CATCTCGCTTTTCTATGACGTAGCCAGTGATTGGAGATTCACCATCATGTTCTGGTACTTCCCAGGACACAACAATGTAGTCTTTGTTCACTTCCTTTATGCTGAGGTTTCGTGGTGGAGAAGGAACATCTGGAAACGGATTGTTACATAAAACATAAAAAAACACAATTTTTCAGTCAACAAATCCACCAAAACAGATTCTACCAGCAATTAAAATCACTGGACAAAAACACCAAGTCTTACCAAGAGACTGCCAAATGGAAGACATATGGCTTTAATATATACTCTAACCAATTTGCTTCAGACATGGTAATCATGTCATTTCACTCTGACTTATCAAGCTTTCAGAAAGAACTACCTATCAGGCAAAGTTGAAGTAATCGAAAGAATACAACTAGGTCTAGTTCCTACCTCTGACTTTAACAGTGAATTCTGCCTCATCACTTCCCACACTGTTTTCTGCTGTCACTCGGTAGGTTCCCGCCTTCTTGCTGTTCATTCCTTTCACTGTCAGTGTTGAGAGTTTGTCTTTGTGGTCAATGCTGATACCATTGGCGCTGCTCAGTTCAGTCTCACCATGATACCAACTGATGTTGGGTTCAGGATGTCCACTTACACTGACAGGCAGAATGAGTGTTCCGCCAGCCTTTAGTACTTGGGTCTCCTCATATTTGTCTTCATACAGAATCTCAGGGACACCTGAGGCAAGAAACAATTGAGATATACTATAAAACATATTTTAGGAATACCAAGTCTTCAATTACAGTTTCAATTATTGTGGTGAAGCAGTAGATAAAAATCCTGATATTTGTTCATCATTAAATTACTATCAGATATACCATATTAAACTGCATCAAGTGATGTTATTACTACCAAGATGTTCTGTTTGAATACAATAGTAACTACGTACTGTTCACTGTGAGGACACACTGTGTTTCCACACGGCCAAGTTTATTAGATGCTTCGCAGCGGTATGCCCCTGTGTCCCTCAGGTCAGCATCCTTCACAGTTAGTGACGCCATGTTTTCTTTATATGCTACGGTGTGTCGCTTGTCTTTGGTGACTTCTTTGTCTTTGAAGAACCACAGGATCTGAGCCTTGGGATCCCCAGGAGCAATGGTACAAGACAGGACCGCACTCTCAGATGCCAGTGATGTGGTGTCTTTCAGACCCTCAAGGAGCTCAGGCGGGCTGCCAACTACAAACACAAACAGAAGGCAATACGTTTTCAGCAATGTGGTAATCCTGACTGCTTATATGACCAAATATCATTATTTTCAAAGATACTACAATTCATAAACTTTAGGTATCCTGACATGGTAGAATGAAACAACACACTGCACAAATTACTGTCACAGTGCAGCAAAAAGTGAGAGTGTCTTAAAGACCAATGCAGGAACAGACCACAGAAACCTCTATCATACTTTCACAGCTGAAGGGTCAAACTTTTAACATAAATTTTATTCTACACCATTATTAAAAGGTGACTTATGAGCACAAGTTAACTGTAGTAAAGGTCAGAGACTTTCAAAAAGTACTGGTAGGTACATGTACGCCATGGTCACTTACCAATAGGCTCCTTGGCTGCCACTGGTTTTGTGGGTTCCGATGCTGGTCCTACACCTGCACGGTTTTCTGCAGACACTCTAAACTCGTACACTGTATCCCGCATAAGGCCAGGCACTGTGAATGATGTCTGTGGGACATGGTCCACATTGGCTACAAGCCATTTGAAGGCTCCCTCGGCACGGTATTCTATGACGTAGTTGAAGATTTCTGAGCCACCGTCACTCGTTGGGGGCTGCCACTGGAGTGACACACTGGTGTCCTTGATGGAGGTGATCTCAGGCCTGTCTGGCTTTCCTGGTTTTTCTACATCACGTACCGCAGCAGAAGGAGAGACATAAAATAGGAAACATTTCACATACGTAAAGTGGGGTCGCTGCTGGGTAAGATATACAATTAATGCTCATCAAAAAGGGTGGGAAGGCTACTTGCTCTACTATTATCCATGCTCACCTATGCGCAAACCAAAATAAATATAGGTAATGCTCATCAACATGATCAATAAGAACATGAAGGCTACTTGATAATAACCAATACACCTACTTATATTAAAACTTTAATTTTATTTGCATCACATGATGAAATATTTTTCTGTTACTGTTCATAAAATTGTATTACATTAGTTTAGTTTCAGAAATGCTTTCCAGGCCCAGTCTTTTTTTTTTTGTTTAATACCATATACCTACCCCATGGGTCTTTAGCTTTGACTGGGTTGGTGGCAGAGCTTGGGGGTCCTGCTCCAACCTTGTTCTCAGCGACGACACGGAACTCGTACTCGTTGTCCTCTATCAGGTCACCGACCTTCAACGTGAGCTCGGTGACGAGTTCCTTGGTGATCTTCACCCAGCGAGAGCTGGACGTTAGTCTGCGCTCAATGCTATAGCCAGTTATGGGAGAGCCTCCATCTGAGGCAGGTGGGTGCCAGGTAAGGATCGCATAGTCCTTGCAAATCTCACTCACTTCGGGGCCTTCGGGGGCACCGGGGGGATCTGCCACATTGGCGCAGAGGGAAAGAAATAGAAACAAAGCCAGGTCAGCAGGGGGGTTGTGTCAAAATTAATGGCTACACCAGTCACAAAGAACACTTATAATTTCTATATACACTTGTCTTTCAGTAGGAATTTGCTAAAAATTGGATCCTATCAAAAAAAGCAGGGAATAATTCTAATTAAAAGCAGACAAAAATTTCTGAAAGCCAGGCAAGTAACCAGACGGGAATATGAAGAGTGCGGAACTAGGTTCCTGGATGTACCCCCTCGGCCGGCCGAGAAATGAATGAGAGGTTAGTAAGTAGGGTTTTCCACTTCACTCACTGTGATCTGGTTTGGTTTTGGTGAGGGTGTCACAAAAGACTGCAATCACAAGACATATTATGTGACACATGACATACATGTATACAAGACACGCTACATCACACGGGGACTGCAAGAAAACATTTTCACCATGGAGATACCAAGGTATTGAGTACCTCATCAAAAACACGAGACTTGTATCTGATTTGGGTAGTCATATGCATAGTTAGCATAACTTTAACATAGGAAAACTGCACTCTGCATTATTTCAATAAAGCTAAATAATAAATCTGCAGTTAGAAAATGATAATAATAACTGACAGCCAAAGCACTGATAGGGGTGTTTGAATTAGTATTTTGCAGAATTGAGGGTTCACTCTCAAGAAAACTGTGAGGTAAATTACCTTCCACTGGCCTAGGGGTACATCAGGAACATTCCTCCAGCACAGGTAATATACATATCTACACTTCACATTATATAGCGTGATTTCTCTTGGTCAGCACAAATATCAGTTTTGTCCATCATTCAGTTTTCATTTACAAACTTCACACAGTTCACATCACATAATCACCATAAATTGTGAAACTGAATACCGGTAATAGATGAACACAATACCTTAAAACATCATTAGTGTACCATAAGCTACACGCACCTTCCCTAAAAATTGGCCTTTCGCCATGAAAAAGCACAGAAGATACACATTCATCCATCCATCCATCCATCATTCCATTCATGCATAATCATCCATCTATCCTTTATGTAATACATGTACATGTAATAGCATTCTGAATGTATGTGCATTACTGTGGTTCACAGTGGCTTCCATGCATTCTAATATATATGTGAAAGTGATGACTGAGTCATGGCTGGAAAGATGACAACTACTACATCTACTGGTAGATGCATATTCACTAAACATCCAATATTCTATGATTTACATACTGCAAATATTGCAGTATTGTTATCAGGCAAATATGGAATGCGTAAGATGCAACAGCAGCATACAAACTGACTTTGTTTCCATGAAATATGGAACTGCATGCATTGCTTTTGGAATTGCATTTTCACAATAAATCAATAGCTTGCACTGGGAATGGTTGATGTGTATGTTGTAGAGAAACAGTGAATTGTCAACATGACATTTATTTCCATTTAAAGGTCTTGAAGTGGGCTGTAACTTCAGTGATATATACCAAATTTTTTGCTTATCATGTCCCAACACATCAGAGATGTGCTTCTTCCTGTTATTGTTTAAAAATTAAAGATAATAGTTCCACCATTATTGTTTCATAAATTTGAAGCCCACGTCTTTCCACCTTTAAACAGTCTTCTTGCCAAAATGCGACAAGCATAATAATGCTTACTGAGACCCTTAAAGAAAGCATCCAAACCAAACACCGTGCAAGCCACATAAAGACATCAATGTCTAGGTGGTTGTTTTCTACAAATTCTATTAAACAGACTGCAGTATAGAAACTAACCAATGCATGCTGTCATGACCATTGAATCTTGAGTCATTCCATTCCTTCAATGAGATGTCGCAACAACATTCCAGAAGAAAGAGATTTATACATTTACACTTTTCAAAAAGAGCCCTCTGAACCAGCCATGCATCAGTGAAGAGTAAGGTATGTATGACTTGTCTTTGCATATACATTAGAGGAATGTAATATTTGACTTTGTATATGTATCTGAGGAATGAAGGAGCTTTCTTTGTAGTTAAATCCTAAGGAATATAAGATTTTTCTGTGCATATATATGTCAGTGGAATGTAATATATTCCTGCATATAATGTAGACACATGTATATTCTGTAGGCTGCATTGGCACATGCATATGCATGTGCTACATAAGTAGCTGTATGTCAGCATATCATTTTGAATATCATGCATATATCATGTGTATAATGTGTTTATTGTTTTCATGCACCATCTACCAGTATCAGGCATATCCACACATAATTATTAGAATGATGTAGAAGTACATCACTCCTCTTCAATAGTTGCTTTTGTGAAAAAAAACACAGCTGAAATAGAACATTATCCGACAAATGTTTGAAATGCTTACACTTTTTTTCGAAAATCACACCAAACTGCAAGCTCCGATGATTTTGCTTACCGTGCTGGCTCTTAGGAGCAACTGCCTGGCTGAGCTCGGCAAATTCGCCCTGTCCCACGTCATTCACTGCGGCAACACGGAACAGATAAGTCTGGCCTTCCTGAAGGGATGTCACTTCATACAAAAGCTCTATGGTGTCTCCAACGGTCTGCCAGGCCCGTTTACTGGCCTCTCGTCGTTCTATGACATACTTGGTAATCTCGCTGCCGCCGTTGTCGGAGGGAGGTGACCAGCTGAGGCTGACTGTGGTTTCTGTGAACCCAGCAACGCGCAAGTCGACTGGGATACCTGGCTTGTCTGAAATCCACAGCCAATGCCACATTATAAGCTAGCTTTAAGACACACAATAAGAGACATGTAATGGCAGATATTGAAGACTTGAGACATGTGGCATGGTATTTTTCATGTTGTTTCTCACAGAAAATGTCTGAAAAAGGGATTTTCTTGAACTAGCAGTAGTATGTGAATGTAAAATTTACATAATGGGCTGGTAATATATCCATGAAAACATGTAAGTTAGATGTGTAATGTACAATCTATAGAGAAAACGACATTCACAAATGAGTATTTCTCCAGATAGGATTCTGTATGGAATAGCATTTAAATAGTTAATATTATTATATGTGAATATAGCAATCGTCCTACTCACCAAGTACTGTGATCTGTAAACTGTAAGAGCACTCTCCAAACTCATTTTTCAAAGTCAGTTTATAGGAACCGCTGTCCTTTCGTATGACCTTGGCCATGGTCATGGAGGTCATGCCGATGATAGTCTGTGTTTTGATACGTTTAGGATCGGGTAGTTTCCCATCGTTGTACTGCCATGTCACCTTTGGCTGTGGGTTGGACTGGAACGGCATTTCTATGGCAGTGGAGGAACCAGCTTTGAGGATCAGTGTGTCTTCAATGGCTTCCTTGGTGAACCTTGGAGGAACTAGAAGGGGGGAACAAACCATGGACATATTTACTGGTGGTACATATATTTCAAATTACATAAGATTTGTTTGACAGGAGTATGCTAAAAGTACACCAAAGCCTACATACATGTATCTGCTGTCCAATTCAGAAATTTTCCAGTATGCTACACAGTGCCACAAGCAATAGGGAGTATTTTGCACAACAAAATTGCAAAATGAATAGTCGTTTTCATTCGAGCACCAGACTACCCTTGGTCATGTGGCACACTTTAGCAAACTACATTGCTACTTCATGAAGCTTCAGCCAATCATGGCGAACTACTTTTTCCTGTCTTTTCTCATTTTTGGGGTACCTTTTTTGGGATACCTTTTTGGGGAAATTTTCCCATCAAGGCATTTAAAATACTTCCTATCCCTATGCAATAGCTTACCTATGATCTCTGTTCAATCTTACCATTAACAGCCAGTTTGGCTGTAGATGATACACCATTCAGCTTCACTGTGTACTCGCTGACATCTTCACCCTGACAATCGCTGATTGTCAGCGTATGACGACCTTCGGCAGCTGTGATGTCATACTTGTCTGAGCGCTTGATTGCTTTCTTGCCCTTGAACCATTCTGCCTTGAGTTCAGGACGTGAGATCTCGCACTTGAAGACCGCCTGCAAGCCAAGCTGGTCCAAGGTGATGTCTTCCAGCTCTCTGAGGAAGTCTGTGGGCTCGACTGAAAGTATGAATAAGCAAACCTATTGTGACGCATAACAAAAAATGTAGTGAATGTGCTAATTTTGATACTGTAACAAGGTAGTGTGAAAAAGTGCCAAGTATAGTCAGAAATCAAGCTGGATGTGTACAGTGAGTATCACACTGCAGAATGGGGCACACCAATGTACATGGATATATCCATGTCCATGACCCATAGATATATCCAGGCACATGGACATATATCCATGTAAACTGGTGACCACATTTACAGTGTGATCAAAATTACTACCAAATTTACAGCAGCATAAAGGTTTAGGATTTCAGGTAAGTTTATAAATGACCAATCTCTGATTTCTTTTCTAAGATTTTTATAATTCTAAAATGTTTCAAGAAAAGCTTGGCCCAACAAAGCTTGGCCCAGATATATAATTCCATGCTGATTCATACCATATTTAGCTGGTTTAGATGGAGCAGACGGTGAGCCCTGCCCAGCTTTGTTCTCAGCAGTCACACGGAATTCGTATTCCGTTTCCTTCTGCAGCCCAGTCACAGTGTGTGTAGTCTCTGGAACGGTGTCCTTGGTGGCACGCTTCCACTTCACATCTCCGACCCGGCGCATCTCCACGATATAGTTGGTGATTGGAGAGCCACCATCGCTGTCTGGTGCAGCCCAGGTTAAAGCAGCAGATTCAGCAGCTATCTCCGTGACCTCTGGTTGACCTGGTTTGCCTGGTACGTCAAACGGATCCTTGGCTTTGAAGACACCTGTTGCTTCTGATGGTTTGCTTACTCCAGCTGCATTCACAGCACAAACGCGGAGATCGTACTCGGTGCCCTCCACCAAATCATCAAAAGACATCTCCTGAGCATTCATTGGTTGTTTGTTGACCTTGACCCAGCGAGTACTGTAGCCGGAGCTTCGTTCCACAGTGTAACCGGTAACTGGGGAGCCGCCGTCAAACTCGGGTGGTTCCCAGGTCAGGTGACATGTTGTCTTGGTGATGTCATCAACAAGGACATGTATCGGTGGGCCTGGTGGATCTGATGGGGACAAAAAACATTACTGATAAATGCAACTGATTAATGCAATCATTATAAAGTTCTTCAATATAGGGTTTTAAAAATATTAACAGATTAGACAAAAATCAAAAAGTGCAAAATAGGGATCAAAATTCAATTGCTTGGCACTTTTTGATAAAGCACATTATCCATATTATATTTTACTGTTATTATATGTATATATTATATTCATGTACACAAATTTTTCAACAGTCCAAGACATGTAATGCGTAATTTGTTTCTCAAAGGTAAACACATACAATGCCATCAAACAAAACTGCGTTTTATCACTTACCAAATGGAAGGCGAGCTTTAACTGGCTCATCTAGCATCGTCCAATCAGAGTTGCCGATGGCATTTACTGCGCACACCTGGAACATGTACTCATTGCCCTCCACCAGCTTGGGAACCTTGAGGGTCAGGGTGTCTGGTTTGACCTCCCCGGCCTTGGCAAAGTTTGCACGCTTCATGTCGCGCTTCTCGACTATGTAGCTAGTGATGGGGGAGCCACCATCGGTTTCTGGGACGTCCCAGGACAGTACGGCATAGTCCTTATTGATTTCAGTCACTCGTAGGTTCAGCGGTGGTGATGGCTTGTCTAAATTGGTAAATGTAATGAAGAGAGTCGTGAGAAACCATGGCATATATCAGTTCAACTGTAGTCATTTTATACAAAAATATGGAAACTTATACTCTAGTATCTACTGTAATACATTGCTCAATTTTTTAGGTTTTCAAATATGTGTACTGGGAGTGTAGAAAACACAACCATCAATATTTGGTAAATGATTATAATGAAACTTTACATTTGGCATAAGTAAGTGTGATTTGTGCTAAATATCCATCAACCATCTACAATGTATATTTAGTAAGTAATAGACAATGACACTTTACATTTGGCATAAGTAAGTGTGATTTGTGAGAAACTGTTTATCCCACTGAAGCTAAATTGAATATATATGAGAGGCCAGTTGAGTTGGGTGTCCATACCAGTTATGGTGACAGTGAATTCAGCACTAGCAGTGTCAACCACGTTTTCAGCCTTCACAGTGTAGGTAGCCGAGTGTGTGCCCTTCACTCCCTTGATGGTAAGTGTGGAGTACGTGTCCGTCGTCTCAATGTTCACATTGTCACCAGCGACAAGGACAGTGTCACCACAGTACCAGGACACTGTAGGTGTGGGGACACCACTGATGGTGACATGTATCAACAGAATGGAGCCCGCCTTCTGTGTCAGAGGGGAATTGTATTTGTCCTCGTAGTCAATCTTGGGAGGCACTGGGAATAGAAAACCAGGAAATCCATCAACAAATACAAAACCTGTTATTAAAATAAAAGGCATTTTTACAAAAAAACTGGATAGGTTATTAATGGAACAGTTCTGATTCATAAAAATTACTTTTATACTCATCTGGTAATTGTATGTGTATACCTAGTAGCTCCAGTATGTTATAATTTCTCAGAATAATTAATAATTAAATCGCAAAGTTACTGTTGTATTGCTGATATTTATCATGCAGCAACATTTTTATCACAATTACCTTTGAATTTGAGCTGTTCCTGCAACTTATGTATCCTGGCATGTGTTAACATGATCCTATTGCACATAGTGCCAATGAACTTAACAGCTGCGAAGTGGTATCCAGAATTAAATGTATATTTAGTATATTCAGATGTATTAGTATGATACCACTGCTTGGTGACTGTCTCTAGGCATATAATGTATATATATATGAATTTCCACTGTATTGCCAGTTGTTAAGTGGACTAAATATACTACACATGCATTTACCTTGTACAGTGAGTGTGCATTCTGTGTCCACAGAGCCCAGCTTGTTGCTGGCCTTGCACATGTAACTCCCTGTGTCCGATGTCTCGGCCTCAGGTATTGTAAGTGTCGCCTTGGCTTCCTCGAAGGAGAAGGAGTAATGCTGGCTCTCTCTGATCTCCTTGCCATTTTTGTACCACTCAATTTTGGACTGGGGCTTGCCTGGCGCGATCTTGCATGTGAGCACTGCCTTGTGTTTGGCGAGCACTGTCACATCTTGTAAGCCTTCCACCAGCTCAGGAGCAGTGCCCTCTGTTGAAGCAATGAAGGTATACGTGTAGCAGACACAGGTTTCTTTCACAATATTGTTTATTTTAAATTAATTAGCCAATAATAAAATTAAAATTACTTGTATAATAAAATTACTTGTATGTGAACTTCCACAGATATATTCGAATACATCCTGAAGAAAAATTATTTCTTTCACTCTCTATATTACCTTGTATTCCGCTGAATCACAAACAAAATTTAAAGATACACACCTAAATACATGTATAGTCGTATGTGCAATTTAATATTAGACATGCCCAGTAGTAACTGTTATTCATCCAGCATTTTGCTTAGCTGTGGGCTTTTTAAAAGTTATAAATGGAGATTTGTTTTTTGCATTAGCTACCCAAACATCATCGACAGTGAAATCTCCATGTTAAGATCACTGGAAATTAAGACCACATGAGAACTTAAAGACCACTTATCCTTCAACCAAAGCTAATAATCCAGTGCTATTTTTGTTTCATAGTAAAACTGCTCCAGAGTTAGGACAATTTTGGATTTGACTATGGGAGGTCTCAATTCTGACATTCCACCAAACGCATTACACAACTGCTGCCACCAACACTGTCCCACTCACCGACTGGTTCCGCAGCCTTGACGGCAGTCGAGTTGTCAGAGAATGGTCCCACTCCGGCTCTGTTCTCTGCAGCCACTCGGAACTCGTACACAGTATCTTTCTTCAATCCTTTGCTGGTGTATTTGAGCTCCGTGATTGTGCTGTCAGTAGCCTTGAGCCACTGGAAGGCTCCCTCGGCACGGTACTCGACAATGTAGTTGGTGATAGGCGCACCGCCGTCACTCTCGGGTGGAGTCCATGTGTAGCTGATGACGCCATCTTTGATGGATGTGAACTGGGGTATACCAGGTTTGCCTGGTTTCTCTGGAGAGACATTATATAATTATATAATGCAAAGTTTTTTCACAAATAAAGCTAAATACCGGTACATTGAGTACAATGTCAGTACAATGTCTGCAAAATTCAATATCTTTCTAATAAATAACTTTAATGGTATATAAATTTGATGCATTTGCAATTACATGTTTCTGAATGGGCTTAAAACATCACAATGGTATAAAGTAAATATTATTTCTGTATAAAAGGGAATGAAAATGTTTCTGTACAGTATTTCTATATTATCAATATAGTACCAGTTTCAAGATGCACTTAATTCCATGCTGATCCAAATCCTGACATGGCACTACACCTACCCCATGGATCCTTGGCTGTGGCTGGTTTAGATGGTTCACTAGGTGGTCCAACGCCAACTTTGTTCTCTGCCATGACCCGGTATTCATACTCGGTGTCCTCGATCACCTCTTTGTCACTGTACGCCAGTTCTGTCACGGCTTCCTTTGTGATTCTGACCCAGCGCTGGCTGCTGGTGGCTCTGCGCTCCACATAGTAACCTGTGATCGGGGAGCCGCCGTCGGTGTCAGGGGCTTCCCAGGTAAAGGCGATGTAGGCCTTACAGGCCTCCGTGATCTCAGGGGTCTTTGGTGGACCGGGGGGATCTATAGGTACAAGTTGGAGACACATGCAATTAAATCTATACTTATACTACGGGTATATATGAGTCTTTTTCATTGTGTCTATAAGTTATTAAAAAGAAAAAGTTGCTACTTGTCTTTGAAATCTTCTTAGCACATGTGTTTCAGGTAAAATATTTGGTCATAAATTATTGAGTTAGTATTGAATATTGACACGACAAAGAATGAACATATTGAATTCTTTTGAACAGACCAATGGTGATCTATAGAATAAAGCTTTCATTACAATTTGTAATGTAAGGAGGGGAAGCATGAAAAACATTTCTCCCTGTTTTACATTTTATACTACTAGGTGGGAGCATTTAACTCAGTTTAAAATCAATAAATGACTCACCATGGGGGCTCTTTGCCTGAACTGCCTGTTCCAGTTCAGCGAACTCGCCCACTCCCACTTCGTTCTGTGCAGCCACGCGGAACATATACTTGGTACCCTCTGTGAGTGACTCGACCACAGTTTCCAGGTTTTCCACAGTGCTGACAGCCGTCCAACTTCTCTTGCTGGCCTCGCGTTTCTCTACGACGTAACCCATGATGTCACTTCCTCCATTGTCATCAGGAACCTCCCAGGAGAGGGAGACAGTTGTCTCAGTGACACTTGGCGCCTTGAGATTCTTTGGAGCGCTAGGCTTGTCTGAAGAAAGAAATGCACAT
>JAAUYG010023664.1_pt1 | contig 11957 bp, 7 predicted proteins | sample 7278091 | NCBI WGS metagenome assembly JAAUYG01 (sample SAMN14350201, study PRJNA611818) | marine sediment metagenome | isolation source: surface marine sediment (0.6m) | place: French Polynesia: Moorea | collected 2018-08 | reverse complement strand
GAGTAGTAGTAGTAGTAGTAGTAGTAGTAGTAGTAGTAGTAGTAGTAGCAGTAGTAGTAGTAGTAGTAGTATCTCTGCTTGACTGCGTCCGTCATCCATTATATTTGCTGATTCGAGGCTTGCTGATGAGCAGGTTGCATAATGCTTCACGTTATGACGCACTTAACAGTATCACTAAGTCACCACCAAGAGGAATGTAATGTGACCTTTCAGTGAGTATACCCACATGATCCGTCTATCTTTCTCGACTGATGTTTGGTTTGCGACAGTGAATACTAGTAAGCTGTGATTTCATGTGCCGTTTCTTTCTGTTACCTTTTTTTCTTTTAGGCTAACTGACGAAAATCGCTGGCAGTTCGGCTGGCAGGTGCCGGCTATTTAGCTGCTGTTTTTTTTTTGTCATATTTTTGCGGTTGGTTTCGTAAAATCTTGACCGTTTTTGCCGAAATTATGCAAGAATAATCAAGTCCGCTTTTGTAGGTACCCGATATACAATGCCGTTAGAACAAAAGTGCTTTAAGAAGACTCAGTGCAGGCCTAATATATACACATGTTTCACCTGCGGATCAATATTTCCGCTGCCACCTGGTTGCCACTCTGACAGGCTTGCGTAATTTCCCGGAAGAGATTCATGTCACTTATACATCAATAATGGCAGGCCAAGAGTGTGGCATTTCAGTTTCATTTTATTCATCCATAACCTCCAATTTGGACAGCAGAGAATGTATAAACTTACATATACAATGTACGTTCATAAATTTATTTATTCACTTTGAAAGGTAGATGTGAAACGGATTTACGACGCTGCACCTTTAACTGCTGATCCACTGTAGCACCGGGCATCATGCTGTGTTTTACCATTTTCTTCATCGTGGACTCTCCGCACATACAAAATCATGCTGCTTTTCAAAAAAAAAAAAAAAAAAAATAGGATATCTGCTATGTTTATGCAATATGAACCTTTATTGCTGACATTAGATCAAAGAGTAGCAGCATAATAGTGCCCAAAGCAGTTTTTCTCCTAAACACTTTAATACTAGTGTGAGCAATAAAACGAACAGAATTTTAAAACTCAGAATTTGTTCCAAATTGCACCAAATGGCTCCAAATAACACTGGAACAGCAAAGGCTCACATTTTGTTCGCATGTATGAGACACCAATGAAAGTTTTGACACTGGATGTCTCGCTGATATTGTGCTTCTCACCCAAGTCTGCTTTTTTGTTCTTGCACCTTTGCACAACTCACTTTATAACTGTTCAGTTACATATGTCCATAAAGCTATCGGATGTGCAAATTTATCACTTGGCTCAAAGAGAAGTTACCTATAAGTTCTCACTTACGCATATGACAGCTGGACTCTTGTGCATACATAAAAAGTCATATTTTCACAATTTATCGGTATACCTTGCATTGTGGATCTTGTAAATATTAACACATGTGACGCCTGGCATGCACTTTCTTATGTTAATATGTGACTGCGATTTCTGTCTGCTTCACCACCTTTTCAGGGTATAAATATTTACGTTTTTAGATGAAAGTCGATGTTCCTTTTTGAAAATGAATTACAACGAAACCCTACCTTAAGATTTGTCAAAAGAATTTCGAAGAATTGCACTCATTTATTAATGGACCAAAGGTTAATCGACTGCTACTTTGGTTCAGTATTAATACAACACCAGAATTAAGAGCACCTTGGCCTCGACCATGGGGTGTCGTAAAACCAGGAGAGCACTATATGCACCAACTGAATGAAGGTCAAAAGTGATTAACAGAGACAGCAACTACCATCTCTGCTAATATTTGGTTTCTACCACTCACGCTCTCGCCTGCTTTTTACGTAGTATTTTTACACTTTCCTAAATTGTATGAAGGTGCAACATACAGCCTTGTGCTCTAGGTGAGAGCATAGTTGTCCACTGACAACTCATCTCTGTATCCTTATATAAAATATATGGGCACATTGTCAGTCAGCACGCCAATCAGTAATCTATCCATCTGTTGATAAAGTAGTGTACATTTTGTATACAGGTACCCCGTAATGTGGTATTATCATATTTTGGATCTGCTACATCTGAACTTTTAAAATTGTACAAATAGGCAAGCACTAATTAGGAACTATCTTGACGACCTGATGAAATCGAATTGCAGCCATGTCATTGCAAGTAGTACCAACATAAACAATAGCAGCAACCACAGAAGTAGTAATAGTAGTAGTAGTAATGGTTTGTTCTGTGATTAGCCCGTGTCCAATACATTGGCGTTTTTCATGTCCCCATTATCTACAACGTTAATTGTTAAGTGTTTCATTTTTAAGTTCTTTAATCTCGAAGTTCCAGGAAGCATCTGTTGTATGGGCTGTCACAGGGAACACCTATAACATGCTTGGTTGAAAATGAATAACAACGGTAGGAGTAGCATTTTGAAATCCTATTTTCGAAACGCTTGTCAATGCACCGAATGACCCAAATAAACACTAAAAGGTCAAAAGTACCCCCAAAATATGCTATATTTGTACCTTTAGTCCATCTCCACTACTCAAGGCTCACGAACGCTTCAGCGCCCCCTCAAACGTTTAAGTTTGTAGATGTCCCGAGTGGCGAGGATTGCTTGAGTCAGCTTTAAGTAAGCTTCGCGCTACAATGGCTCAATTCCATATACATGTACAGGGACTGAACACAAATTTAGTCTCCTGGTCACAACGCAGGAAATAAGCCTCTCGTGAACTAATTATGTTTATTGCAGTGCACATTATGCTAATTAACCGGACCGTACAGTGTGAACTGTGCTGGGAATGATATTGAAAGTGAAAATGTTACATTATTTCAAATAAATAAATAAATAAAATTTGCAACCATGGGAAAAATAGTCCTAAAAGTTGATAAGCGTCCGATTATCACCCATATACATGTTCAGGTGACCAGCTCAACGATTTCAGAGCAGCTGATCTTCTGGATATAGAAGATTGACTGACTCTGGAGAAGGTTTTCCTGAACAGTATCTGCGGCCAACAAACTTAGATTAGGCGGCAAACTAAATACAGGGGTCAAGTATTCCGCGGATTGCTGATCGTAAAACTATCGTTCATATATATGTACGCCTTACCTCAGGGACTCATATTTTCATCCATTATACTCCACGAGTAGCCGTTACCAAAATGTATTGGTATTTTTTAATTTTATCATAGGCCACACGGTTAAATTCCAAACCTTTCATTTTTAATGTAAATATTCCAACATTCACAAAACCTATTAAGTTCCACCACCGGTATTCTCTCTTGTCTGGGGGAGGGGGAGGGGGTAACGAGAGTGGTAGCCGATTACGCCTAGTACTCACCTTCAAGTTATTGACTTTTATCATTGCCAGGAATATATGCACGCAATGCACTGCAAGGACTATTTACTGAATATTGTGTGTAGAGAGCGTACTCTGCAAATGCGACATCAAATACATAGTATAAAGCATATAAGGTTACCTTGAGGGTAAACGTCGTCTCTGGAGCGCTCCAGAACCTGAAGTAGAGCACAGGTGGTAATATACAGCAACTAGTATATCAGCAACACTGCAAATCTGGCAAACTCAGGGATTCACCACTAAGGGATTCCACAGTCAACATGAGTTGTCGATCTGTATGCTTGACTGACGTTGATATCACAAACAGACTATGGATTGCCTGTCCTACGATAAGTATACGTCGGCTGTCATCGATCAGTGAACGTTACACTGCAGCAGTTTTGTTCTTATTGAGTGTGCTTGTGCCAGGCAAGAGAGGGAGGTGGGGCACTGAACCGCAAAGACATGACGGCAGATTCAATGGTCCCTGAGAAATTTAAATAGTTACAGCACACAGTACATGCTGTAATAGTACCACTAAACACGACGTACCGGTTTTTAATTATGGGCAAACATATCCTCAATTTACGGCAAATTCAAACAACACTTGTAGCTGCGTAAATATGCTCGCACGTTTAGGCTTCGACTCTATACCTAGGCATAGGGATGGTCAGTGCATCGTATCTATACCCCAAATGGTTTTTTGTGTGAACTCCTTTAACAAAATGTTCGGTCTGAACACCGGTCCTACAGTCAAATGTTCGTTGCTATATTGAGAGGCGGGTCCATCGTGGTTATCTCTCCATGGTCTACGTGAACTGACTTGAAGCTAGACTTTGTCGCCGCTTCTCTTCATGGCATGTTTTCTCCCCATTACGTTTTCTGTGTTGACCTCGCCAACTTGCCATATTATATTAACAAGTTATCCATGGTTTTAAAACATATGTTATACAGTGTTTTCAAGACATAGCGCTATGGCACAATGCATTTGTAAAATACCACCGAAATGACCAAGTGCGAGACTATGGTGCAGTACGTTGCTAAAGATGTGAAATAGATTGAAAGAGAATACCGGGGTAATCAAGTCAAACAAGCAGGTTGTCTGGTAAACAGAATCAAGTCACAGAACACAGCTCATATTTCTCAGAGCGTGTATAATTTATTCAGCAATCAGTCATTTGCATGATAGAGTCGATTTCTCAAATCTATCTAGACGACGCTATCAGACCTGTCTGCTCGATTTAGGCGTGTCTCAGTCAGGCATTGCTTTCGCAAAGAGTCGGTATGTATGTGAGATAATGTCTCGATATAAGACTTCAGTCTTATATCTGGTCGGATGACCGTGCATTATCTTCCACATAAACATACGGTCTTCTCGGCGACATGTACATTGATGAACGAAGAAAAGTGAAACTTAGAAGAACTAGAATCAATCAATATAAAAAAATACCCCTCGCCGTGTGATTAATGGTCTGAATACCAATTACACCGTTATAGGTGCCTTATTGGTACTTAACCGAGTTATAGCAAAACAATATTGGTTTATTGACAGTTATAACCATTTGTACTCTATAAAACTTTCATGTTATTCCTGAGCTTCTCTATACATCAGACATCATGATGTTCTATGGTTTGCGATTTTCAAGCTTGAATGTCTCTTTAACCTCAAAGTGTCCGAATATTTAGATGTAAAGTATCTATGAGTGAAGTACCTGTACCTCACCGTCGTTACGGATATGACAAGGGACTCCTTTGTAATGTAATATCAGTGCCGTTGCTGTGAACACCTACATGTAATTTAAATGTGCCGCGTATGCACGTAAAATATAATTAAGTAAAAAGTAAAAACTAGGTAAAATTAGAATAAAACGAACATATTTTATTAAAATCTATGCCGAAGGCTTCAGAACCATTAGATATAGCCCTCCAAAGTAGAAGGGAGGGGGACCTCCAAAGTAGAAGGGGGCAGGTCTAGATTGGTTACAGATCACCCATCACTTGAACCCCGGGTAATGCAATGCACCCGATCAGAGCTGAGTGTATTCCAGGCACTCTGCAACATGCTACTTTCAAAAATAGCCGGGTACATAAAATGTGCTACGACATAATACACACAAACCCAACAGAGAGTTTAATTACAACAAATCAAACAATTAAGTGGATGCTTCTTTAGACAAGACATTTAGTGCTAAGTGTCGTATCTTGTTACATTGTATATGTTTACAATTGACTTGTAAGTCGAAGTACCGGGGCCCAGGAAAAAACTCGTATCACGACGAATATTATCCTAAATAACTATAGAGGTAGCCTTTTTGTACGCAATGAGGTGCTTCGAGTAGAAGCATTGTCAACACACACCATCATGTGGCCACCCAGACAAACCCTCTAGCGCAAAAGACGGCTGTCCCTAATGGAAAAACATTTTACCATTTTTTGCGGATCTTTTGGGGAAGTTCATGTTAATCCTCCAATCGTGAACAGAAGACCCTATTTGCATGGCACGTCAAAACACGTCCAAATTCGCCCCTCCCCTAGTAAAGGGTTGAAAACAAATAAGTAACTCAAATATGGACTCATCAAGTAGGCATCAATTGACTGGTCTCTGCTGTGTTGCAGTTAGTAATTCTGGTGGTCTTTTGATCAAGAAGACCGCTTCAACTATTGAACATGCCCAGCCTCCTCTTGGGCACAAAATATACCGGGCATGAATTCGGGCTTATTCTGCATCAATTGTGTGCAAATGTTAATGTCTTAAAATATGAGACACCAACGTGTGTTCAAAGGCGTTTCACTAGAGGCCATGGATTCTAAATTTCAAGTTTCGCCCTACGACCAAGCGTTTTTAAGTTTTCACTTTTAGACCATTGCACTTAATGAGCCAAAATGACCTTGAACACTACAACGTGAAACGTTCTCCCCATATTTGTTACGGGTGTCCCTAAGCTGAGTCTCACATTTTACCCCATGTACATAACTACGCCCTTGTCTTGGGAGGGCGAAGGTTAGTGATAGCGACTATGGTAACTCTTAATCCTATTACCTACCTTCACATTTCAATTTATTAGAAACTAATATCCAGCCATACTTGGAAAACCACGAAGCCACTTGTTTTGCGGAAGGACTATTTAGCAGATATGTGGAAAACTTTTTGCGCATGTGCAATATAAATATAGTATAATATGTGTTAACATCCGGGGAGAAATTCTGGCTATCATATGTACATTACCTTGAGCTGAAACTCCAGAAGCTGAAGCAGACAGTAGAAGTAGAACTATTCAACCAACACTTATCAAGAACACGGTAATATCAGACCTCCAGTGCGGTATCGATTGTCAGATTCCAAAACCAATATAGACTGTCTACCTCTCTATCTGGCTTACTGTGGTACAAGAGACTGTGAAGTTACCTTATATATAATAGATATCAATCATGCAACTGAGTGGAGGAGGGCCACTAATTCATAGACACACAACACCAAGTGCATTGGACCTTAACAATGTAAACTGTGACATCACGTACGTTTAGCACCATTACTACTGAACACGTAGCAATAACTGGCGGAATTCCCTTTTCTTTTTTCGGGATAACGAAACTATGTCCGTGCGTCATACCATTCCTGCTCATATGACTACAGCAACGGGCAGCAGTTTTAGATAGGTGTCACCCATTCAACCAAGACCAGTTTCATCCCACACCCTCCCCATTTCACTTTGACATTAGCCATTTGCAAGATAGTCTGCAGTTGACGATTTTCACGCCTGTTGAACTTCAAAGGGCAATACATTGAATTTTTAAATTGGATTTACTGCAGACACACAGTACCGTTTTCTCGAATGCCTAATTGCAAAGTGTGCATGTAAAATATATAACAGTTTGTTGAAACTTTAATAGAGACCAGATGTACACAAACCTTTATGTTTTGTTTGATTCCTTATCATTATCATCAATTACTAATTACCTATTATAACAGGTTTCTGAGATGCAAGAGTTCATCTTTCAGCTGGGCAAAATGTTAATTTCAATATTTTAAAAAAAAAGTTTCAAAATTTCAAAATTCAAACAACTAGGTTTTGATTAAACCATGGAATCTCTAAATCAGTAAAATTGGCTTAACGTGAAATCAATGACTACTGTAAACCAGTAGCTTGTAAAAATATATCTTCTGAAAAATGCAAGAGTATTAATTGACCACAAAGTGACATTCAAGCATCTCTCAATACGCAATAATACACTTGGCAAATACAATGTAGAGTCAAATGTTCATCGGTTTCTGTCTATGAGTTCGTCATTGGTGTACTAGTATTACTCTCAAGCGTTTAGAATGTTTGGTTAGGATGGATGATGGAAAACTTTCTATTCTACTATGCAACTTAGGGGAAGTTATGCCGTTACCATTAAAGCATGGAACGATGCATTTGCATCATTTGCATGTCGATGAGAAGAGGCAGTGTAGTGATGCAATTTCTTTCATACGTTTCAGTACCTTGTGGAGGGATAAAGGGTATATATTGCATCTAAAACTATACACCCATATTGCTCTGTAATTGCACTCCTATCATTATAGTATTACGTGATAATCACTTATTTAGTTCTGGGTGGCACCACCTCTCTCTCTCTCTCTCTCTCTCTCTCTCTCTCTCTCTCTCTCTCTCTCGTGCATCCTGGACTGTGCCTTTTGGGTGAGTCATGCATGGTGAGACCTGTCTACAATCAGAGAACCTAGAATACGCCTGAAAGTTAAACAATGGCTCATTCGACAGAGATGTGGACGTTTTTCAACGGCTGGGGGAGCGAGTTTCCACACAGCCTGCACTGCTATTGACACTACTTCAGGCTGTCGGTATGTCGCACACGCAGTGTCATCATAGAAACCATTTGTCCTTAAATATAAGTATAGTCTTAAACTGTACTTTAAATACCTTGGTTTCATCGTGTTTTTAAACAGCAATTACCATTTGAATTGCGTCAAAATCTGCATACGTGTCTTTTATGTAACAGAAGGCATTGATTGTAAAGCTCTGGTCTTAGCTCTGGTGTGGTGTGGCACATATGTTGAGACTGCACACGTTGACATATGGCCTGTATCTAGGACTTCATTCGAATATATAAGGGCAGGGTGTAGGTTTATCTGGTTCCCAAAACTGATCTAGATCGGTTCTACTACTGAAAAAGTTGTCAAATTCACCGCCGACGGTTGTAATCTAGATCGTCTTTCTTCACCTGTGTTAACAGTTGCCATTGCTTTTATTTCCAGTTACTGTATGAAAGGCCGATAAACATGGAAATTGTCTTGCATCTGAATGTACACGCCGGGCATACCTTTAAGCAATGAGCAGCAATTTCCTACCATGATCATAATGGAAGTTTTCAATCTTTGCACAGATAGTTAAATCCAGGAAGGAGTCCACTCTAAAGCAGTTTGATTTCACATACAAATACTGAAAAGAACAAACCCATTTTTGCTGAGGCGTTCACATTTTAAGGGCTATAAGGTCACGCTATTTATTTTGAGAATATTAGACCAAGTACGCTGGTTTCTTCTTTCACACCATCCCTTGTACAAATATCTACTACTACTACTACTACTACTACTACTACTACTACTACTACTACTACTACTACTACTACTACTATCTCAAGAAATATTTTACCACGAAGCAGAGTTTTTCTTATGAAACTAGGACGGCTATACCGCTTGCCTTACTTAAATTTATGTTAGTAGGGTATGGTAAAAGGGGTTTTAGCTACGAATGTGCCTAAATTATGGAACAATTAGAAAAATCTTTTAATTAAGCAAGTCCGCGAAGGACTTTAGACGCCAGATTTTTAGTCGGGATGGACCGGCGTGTCAGTGTCAGACTTGTGTTATATATATACCTTGAATGCGTTATAATAGTTTGTAAGGATTTAGAGGGCTGCAGGGTCTAGCCATGCATTATGTGCCCGAATTATGAACATTATGATCAAAACGTCACCTTTTAATAATACGTGTGTATATAGCTCATTTCACTCATTTCCCGTTCCATTACCATAAAATGTCCTGTTGGTAAATATCACTATTGTGTGAACATTACCTGTCCCCTTGTTGTACCGACGTTAAATAAAGTTTTATCTCATCTCATCTCATATCATCTGTTCTGTTCTGTTCTTATCTTATCTTATCTTACCTCATTCTTGAGTCAGATAGAAAGCCTAGGATCCCACCTTAAATCAAGTTGCTTCGTTTATTAGTTTTTGAGATATTTCGTACACACATAGGGATACAGGGGCCTCACAATGAACCTCTTCAAGCACAGACGAGATCGGCTTTAACGAGAGCAGCAAGAATTAAACACATGTGTTATAATAGCTAAAGTACTTTTATTTTATTAATTTACTTTTTTATTTGAATGCTTCAATGTCTAAATGATTGTGTATTATACACGAACAGAGAGAGAGAGAGAGAGAGAGAGAGAGAGAGAGAGAGAGAGAGAGAGAGAGAGAGAGAGAGAAAGAGAGAGAGAGATCGGGGAGAGAGGAGAGAGCGACACACGCATAGACAGAGGCTGAGAGAGTGATACAGAGGGTGGTAGAGAGCCAGGGAGAGAAAGACAATGGAGAGAGCAGAGGAGAAATAGGAAGACAGAATGAAGGGAGCGAAGAGAGGATAGAGAGCTAGAGATGAGAGGGAGAGATGGAAGCAAGACAGGTGGAGAGAGAGAGGAGAGGAGATAGGGAGACAGAGAAGAGGAGACAGAACGAGAGATAGAATTAGAGAGGAGCGGGGCAGACAAAAGATAGAGACGAATAGAGAAGAGAGGTATCTAAGTGTGTGATGTACAGAGTGAACGTACTTATTTTAAAACATGTATTGTCATCCACCTGAAGTATACAATGATAATGCTTGCCACGATGTCATCGTATCAGTCATAATTGGCATCAGAGCATTCTCATCATCGTGGTTACGACCATTACGGTACTTTAACGTGGTAGGTCTGTTGTGACCTGATAGTTCTTCATTTTCCTCTTGGTGCACACCCGGGGTGCACAGCAGCCATTTTGCGAGGAGTAAAACTAAAAAGGTGTCGTGTTATGCTCAGATATTCGGTTTTGCGTGCTAAGAGGATACCAAGAGGGTCCGCTCATGTCTAATACGTAGATGCAAATTACGGTTCTCTTCACATCTAACATGATTGGATTAATTAATATACACTATATGGATCTGCGTAACACGATAGCTCTAGGTTGAATAAATTTTGTTGTGATAGTCCTCAAAGATAAAAATATCCTAGAATAATACACAGACTGCTAACTACAAGTAATAAAAGTAGCAGTGATATATTTAAATCATTTGGAATTATAAAGAACATATTGTCTAAAATGCCCCGCCGCTGTGTACAGCCAAAGGACGAGGCATCCTTCAATAGGCATGGACTACAGGGTTCAGATTCGTAATAAAATCTTAAGTCAAGATGTAAGCTGAAGCATGGAAAAGACAATGGTTGTCAAAGTGATTAGTGAACTTACGGTCGTTAATGGGCTTAAGATTTTGCAGGAAACTCGACCCAGCTTTATCAAATATTTACCGGTAGCTATGATCTTCGGTAGTCAGAACAGTACTGATATTTAGAGCATATGTCTATACGTTTACATGCTTCTATACTCAATAGCACAAGTTACACCCTTCAAGGTTAATGCCTTTTTTGTTTTGTTTTGCTTTTTTTGTGTGTGTACCTGTCTTTAGTCGTTTTGAATTTTGATGGAAATTACCATCATTTTACAACTATGTCCAACAACATAGCAGCACGCTCACAAGTACGTGGTCGCAGGCATGCATCTAGTCTAGCACAGATTCATTGTTGCATCGCACGTGTGACATAATTTGGCCAAATATGACATGACATAGAATCTGAAGTACGGACTAAAGTAACCTCTCTGCTACACAAGCCACAGAGCACTAATACTTGTGGAAGTGGACACTTCCGCTTTCTTATCACCGCTCTTTGCTGAAATCCAGTTTCTAGAAAACATTGAAACATTCAAACTGTTAATCACTTTGGAAACCACGTCTTTTAATTTCTAAAGATATTTTTTGACTGGATTTTCTTCAAACTACATGCTGGAAAACATTTGGAATTGTGTTAAAAAGACACCATTTGCCCTCATATTCTGATTCCAATTCCATATATCACATTTCAAGTATAATTTCAAACGGGGAATGCAACGGTCAATGTTTCCCAGACGAAGGATTCCTTTTGTGGTTAATCTGTCGACAAAGTCCACTCCCAGCTGATTACACACATCCTTAATCAGGTCATTCAGTTGATCAATCCTCTACGCTGAATGATTTCGCTGATTTCGCTGAATGTGGCATCAGGCAGCACTTGTACAGCAACTGCGTTTCCATCAAAAGCGGTTAATCCGTGTAATCCTTCGATCATAACGTCGCCTTTGCCCTATGAGATGTAGCCGCTTTCCATTCTTAACACACGGCCCCCGCTTAGCATAGTGGTTAGAGCGTCCGCTCGGGGTGCTGGAGGCCGGGGTTCGATCCCCGACCGCGTCACACCAAAGACGTAAAAATGGGAGGTTTGCGCTTCTCAGCTTGGCGCTTGGCATTAATGAGTTAGGCAACCAACTGGGCGG
>JAAUYG010211425.1_pt1 | contig 11958 bp, 9 predicted proteins | sample 7278091 | NCBI WGS metagenome assembly JAAUYG01 (sample SAMN14350201, study PRJNA611818) | marine sediment metagenome | isolation source: surface marine sediment (0.6m) | place: French Polynesia: Moorea | collected 2018-08 | reverse complement strand
TGCAACTATTACTACATTTACTACTACTACTGCTGCTGCTGCTGCTGCTGCTCTACTACTACTACTACTACTACTACTACTACTACTACTACTACTACTACTACTACTACTACCACCAGCACTACTGCTACTACTACCAGTTTCGTGCTTGATTCCAGTAACGTTGGAAGAGCTACAAAATGCTGTCGGCGAAAATCCGACAATTGAAGTTGTTAACTTTACCAACTGGGCCGGAGATCTCCCAATGAAAACCGTATTCAAGGCTGCTCCTGTAAATGTGCTGGAAATTACAAACGTGGTAAGATTGTCATTAACTACAGATTGCTTAATTATACACTCTAGGGTTAAAGCACAAGAGGCCCAGGGTCCTACAGGAGCCGCACTCCTGTCTATGTAGATTTTACTGCATCCACGACTTTTCTCAAAATGTCCTGACCAATTAGGGTTGGTGGTTTTCAACACAAAGAAACACAAAGAAAAATCAGTAGTTTTGCATTTTTTGAAAAAGTGAAAATATATATACAGAAATACGCTGTATATGAAGCTTTATTATCGTGCAAAATTTGGCGTTGGTCGTTGCAACAGTTTGTTAGAAAACTCATTTAACGGAATACGGACGACGGGTCACGGAGGGATGACAGAGGAGTTCAGTATTGTATTGTCTATGTATAAGTCAAGCAAAGCTAAAACGGTAGATAACGGTACACTCTATGATGTACCATTTCTTGTGGTACTGCCCAAAAACCACAAAGCTGCTGTGAATGAGATGGGACCTAGAAACGTGGTAAGATCCGTTCATATTTTAGCGCGAAGTGTTTTGCACATACATTAGGTCTCTGGCTCTGAAACAAATAGATTCATTATCTTTAACAATATCTAATAAATTAACCTAACATGTTTTGGCATTCCCCAAGGCTACACCAAACGAAAATGTTGCATATTTTATGCTTCAGCCATGTGGAGATAAGCCACCATGGGAATTCAGAACACAGCTCATTGGTCTTGGTATTTCTGAATGCACACAAACCATGAAGAAATCGAATCACAATATGTGCTGCGAAAAAAGCTTGCCGGGCTATAACAGTGCTTAGGTTATTATTTTAAATAGTATATATGCGCCTTTTCGCTACATCGTACCTACAGGTGGTGGCCGCTCGCCGCAAGGGGTTACAGCTACGCCCTGCGGGATCCACCCATTCCTGGTCAAGTCTTTACCCCGACGAAGGAGATATTCTGCTCGATATGAGAAGTTTGAAAACCCTGGAAAATGGAAAGCGCGCAGAACTTGATCATGTGAGGGTGTATTGAGACGAATAAATTGCATGGAGAAATGTTATAAATGGAGAACAGTACTAGTCCGAGGGGGTGGTATCAGAGTTAGGAAGAGCGGAAGCAAAAATATGGAGTTATTTTCCTGTATAAACGCATAAAACGTATAAAAATATAAACGACGTTTAACCTACATATACCTAATTGCATTGGGAAACATGACCCTTTACATTTACTGGGTTTAGATTTTATGTTTCTGTAAAACTGTCGAGCTATGCTGACGTCTTCAAAACACGTATATAAGGTTTTTCATTACTAAACCCAACTTTACTGACTGAGCTGTTATAGCTTTTAATATTAATGTCTACTAATTAGTGTTAATGTACTGCTGCGTTTCTGTAGAGTTACCATTACGACTTCCCGGTGGTGACTGCTGCTGCCGGACTTACCCTAGCAGACCTGAACCCTGAGATGATCAGTCTGGGAGTCCAGTTGGTGTCTGTACCTGTGATCCAGGACGCCACACTGGCTGGTATCATTAGCACTGCTGCTCATGTGAGTGTCTCTTATCCACCACACGCACACGAAATATCAAAGTGGGTGATTCTAGAAGCACCATTGTCATCCTCACCATGATTATGTCATGTACATGTTACATGTACTTATGTTGCAACTTGTCTTATTAAAGTAGGCTATATTGCCACCCAGGAATTATATTCCACATATTGTGGTATTTACCTACTTAGATCGATTATAGAACAGCAATGTGGTTTAGACTGTCAGTTATTGCCTACAGCTTTATATACATAATGTGTTGTAGATTTGTCAATACCGATATCACATTTTATACAGAGCTACATGAATAGGTAACCATATTGCTGAACTAAATTGCTCAGCAATTGTGTCGCATTGTTACATGTTAATTACGTGTTACAGTTAATCGTATCTTTTTTTCTGATGAGACATTCTGTATGCTTTGAATACGATGCCATAATCGTATCTTGTTTTGTGGCCACTGTTTCAACAATACAGATTATGCCGTATTCCTCGAATGTGAATTCAAGGTCAACTTTACTCTGAGTCGTCGATAAGGACTTCAAGCGTTTGGTTATTCTCTATTGTTCTTTACATTACGCGCAGTTGTTTCCGTATTCCCCGCACAGGGAGCGGCTCCAAAATACGGCCAACTGAGCAGTTTTGTCGTCGCTGTCAAACTGATTGATGGAAATGGGAAGAAACGCAGTTTCGGAGCAGACGATCGGGAAATGGCAGCCATCCGAGCGTGTCTGGGTTTGTGCGGGATAATATACGAAATCTCATTCCAGGTACGAGACGGGGAACAGCTTCTGGAGAATCAAATTTCTCTTAAGCGTGGAAATTATTAGTGAAACTTAAGTTCATTTCAAAACACCAGACCCATGCTTTTTACCTTTGAATCCTAATTCCTTTATGAAATATTTCTTTTCCACACCTTTGGTTAATAAATTTGTTGTATTTTGTATACAAATATTTCCTAATTAAGTCACATAGATACATTGTGTTTCTGTTATAATATTTGTTTATACAGAAATGATATGATAGAATACAATGCATTTGAAATGTAGATTAAAATGCTTATTTACTTGTAACAAGAGGTTTTTACATGTATCACACTTCATTTGAACTGTCTGTATACGCTATTTCATTGGTATTAGAATATTGCTACTGAAAGGAATGTAAAGTTCTCAGCAGATGGATAACGGTACAATGTGAGGAAATATTACTCTCTTGCAGGCTGAACCGCTGCAGTTTGGCCAGATGCTTCAAAACATAGACGAGAATATAGAACAAACCATTCTTAATCCAGAATTCCTCAACACTATGATAGAGACGTACAGGTTGGGGTATTTCTCTTACACCTTCCCTCTGTCGTCTTTGACTGAGGAAGACTGGGAGAGCTACCGAAATACGGGACGTGTGCCTGCTAGTTACAACCCAAGGAAGGACAAAGTTTTAACAACGCAAGTAGAATCACAGGATCAAACAACAAAATAATTACCCAGTGCATCACAGCATAGGCGTGTGAGAAACTGTGCACAATACACAAGAAAGAGAGGAGAGACAGAAAGAAAGAATGAAAGGAACGAGGAAAGGAGGCCCAGCCTAGAAAAAATAGATATCAGCTGAATGAATGGATGGATGAATGAATGAAGGGAAAGTCATAAAACACAAAGGAATGAATTAGTAAAATAGGAAAGATGGAAAGAAAGAGAATAACAAACAAACCACATAAGGTATGCCTGTCGATGTAGCTAAGTTTTGTTTTTTTATATTTACGTTTAAATACAGCCTAAAATTAATTACATAAATATGTCCTTTCTGTTACCCCAGGATATTCGAAGATCACCAAGGTGACATTTCTAAATCCTCCATAAGGAAGCGGGATGCTGGTGCTGATAATTCCGGGGACAGTTCATCTGGGAACGGCGCTTATACTGAACTATTTCTGCATAAGGTAGTTTATACTCATATACTATAAACCAACAGAAATGTTTTTATTTATTTATTTACTTTATTATTTTTTATTCATTTATTTATTTATTTTTTTGAACAATTAAATGTTTGGGATCAAACGTCTAGGAGAACACATGACATATGCACTTCATTTTGTGGCATAAAAGCCAGTAGTCGTTCATATATCTTCTTATTGGTTCACTTTGCTTATCTCTGGGAGTTACCCATGCGTCAAAATAAGTTTTACCATATTTAATGCGTGTTTGTAATACCTCCATATAAAATATCTTCACTAAAGGGTCTTACGCGGAGACTGTCATCTTAAACAAGACATAATTGCATCACCACACTCGTAGAGGAAAAGAATGTGGTTCACTTCACGATAGAAATTATTTTAAGTACCTTTATGCAACCAATCAGGAGCAAGAACAGCTAGCATCAAGAATTTATTTTTAGCCCTATGTTCATGGTGATTGTCAGGTGCTTATACATTGCATACACGGCTCAACGCAGCATCCAATCAACCAATGGGTATACAATGTTGGACCTTATTAGCCGGAAACATTACATTTGACTTAGCATATTAATAGAGGCGTAATTATAAGACGACCTGACTTAAGTGCAAATAAGCCAGCGCACTCCATACAAGTGCACGCAGAGTGGGAGTAGCCAGACTAGTTTATGGTCAAGAATAAAATAATCACCTATTATGGCAATAAAACTAGCATCATAGCTGCACAAAAATAAACCTCTTTCATAGCATTGGTACTTAACTGAGCTATAACAACTCCTCGTTTACCTCATGTACTTATACACCATTTATTAGCTGTTTGCAAGAGTATCTAAAACCGATAAATAACAATGAATCACTAGCATACTTGTGTACTTTCCCTTCAGTTCTTTTATCTGTTCAATCTGCCAGGTTGCGTATGAAGCTGCGCGGCAGCTAGCTGAAGGGAACCCTGTGGTACCTGGCCCAATTCCTTCTCTACTGACGTCGCTGTCCAACGGGAACATAGCGCTGATGTCGGCGCTAGGATTTGCTATCTCCGACCAAGCACCAGAGTTTTCTAACACTCAGATCGCAATAAGGGTATTCATATCAAGTTATTAAGCAATATAATACATGGACATCGTACAATATGACTAAATGTATAATAATTGCAGCAGCAGCAGCAGCAGCAGTATCGTATCGCCTGTACTGCAAAACAAGTGGGGTCCCAGAAGGTGCAAATACGGCTAACGCCCCTAATATATAAATACCTATAAGATCGGTCTATAGGACTATTTATCATACACCACGTGTCTGCTGATAGCTAGTCTTATAGACCGTCCACCAGCGACCAGGGCGAGTGTTCTCGAAACACTAAAGTCTATGTTTTGACTTAAGTACAATTCTTAATCAATCGCAGTGCTCAGATTGCCGATTTAAGTCAAAACTGACGCTGAAGCATTTTCAAGCTCTATAGACCAGTTTCAATTGGCTCCTGTTGAAGGACACGTAGGTGATTCTGATCCTGCATTTGGCATCATTGTGCTTGACGTAAGATGACGCCTGGTTTTAGAGTCACCAGATAATCTGTACCAGTACATATCGTATCTACTTCAATGCAAACTGGGGTCCCAGAAGATACAAATACGGCATAAAATGGTGTTATGTATGTTGCTGTTTCTTCAAGTTCCTACTAATGAAACATAATGTTTCGTACGCGTTTTAAGTGTCAGGCCAATGCTCATACATACTTTTGCAGATTTATTTTGATGTCATCGCCGAGTTTCTTGCCCGATCTCCAAGTAAGGTTCCCGTACTACATTTCCTTGTACGCCATATATCTCCACCCGGAAGTGACGTGTGTCTGCTCTGCCCTGGAGGAGAACCCCAAACCAACAAATATGATGCTGAAATCGAATTTATATTTCACCCTGATGATCCGGAGGCCAAGGAATTCGTGACAATGGTTGGATCTTTAGTAGTCACACAAAATACACAAAACGTCTTTGAATAAAAGTTACTTGTACTACAACTGCAACTACTACTACTACTACTACTACTACTACTACTACTACTACTACTACTACTACTACTACTACTACTACTACTACTACTACTACTACTATTTCTACTAGCAGTAAAAGCAGCGTTAGCAGCAGCAACAGCAGCAGCAGTGGTAGACAGAACAAGCAAGCCCTCTTGCCAAGGAGCCCAAACCATGATGTTGCTACCTTGTTAATGACCGCAATGGTTAATTTGTGGCCCGGTGTTAATAGGCCTCCTGTAGTTAAAGGCGTCTGTCCCAGGAATATTACCAGACATGGGGGCAATTTTCTGAGGTACTCAGATATCTCTTGTCCATTCATTCCATCCACATTAAGTCGTTATCCCTACTTTCCCTTCGTTATCTCTGTTTCTACAGTAGCCCTTAAATCATGTATTTAGTTATTAACATATAGTAATGGTGAGTAGTGTTGTCCCCAGCGGCCTTTGCTGACAGTATATGCACATTACCATATAGGGGTAATCTTATAATCTTCAAGTGGGAATTGTTACTGGAATCTGGCAATGTTACTCAACGTAATAAGGTCCCTGACTGGGCAGCGATGAGAGCAATGATGATAATGACGATGATGAAGTTGATGAGAAAAACCATGTACTACATTCTTACTAAACTCGTATTGCAGTTATTTGAGCGGCTTCTGGTCGCGATGGAATCAACCGTGCAGTTCCACTGGGCCAAGTTCTTCGACTTTCTTCCGGATCTCCCCGAATTCATCTCCAACAGCCATAGCACAACACTGGATGAATTTCTGCGGATTCGTCGCCGTCTGGACCCCCATGATGTCTTTTTCAGTTCGTCTTTAGAGCGATTGCTTGTGGACAATAAAAGAAAAAAGTGAAGAGAGTCCTTGGGACGACTGCTCACTTCGGAACGATGCAGCATTCTACATTAATATCATAGACTTATCAATTGTGCTTTATATAGATATATAATTTAAGTGATGTCTCTCAGAAAACAATAACGTCGGTATGATATAACGTATAAATATACCCAATATGCTATTCTGTGACATATAAAGGATGAAGATAATATAATGTGGGAGTAGGAGCTTTAATCTATAGTGTTGACACCCTGATCATATTCATACCCAAGACTGCGACCTCCACATTTTGAATTCTACTTTAATACGCAAAGGCCTTCCCGTATTACTTATCCTGTTAATGACAAAAAATAACGTAAAGAGAGCACATTCCATGTGTGAATTTTGTCCACAACAAACGACATAGTCTTCGATGTCATTTACAGTGAATAGAAGTGTATAATTCATGCACTTAGTATAACAAACTTCTTTGTTCCTTGGAAGTCGTCAAAGCAGTCACAATTATTTTAAAAGGCATAGGGGTTCTGCATTTTTTCAGATGGGAACTTTTTGCAGAGGTGTGGACGTTACTCTTACTTGTGTGATGAATTAATGCAACACTTATCTGGTTGTCAATACATCTCTACATATGTAATAAAATAAATTGAACAAAGGGTCGCCACGACTAAAATTCAATGTTCCACAGAATCCATATTTGCTCTTGAGCATACTCTTGTACAGCCATTTATATTCACTCATGTTTAACCGTTTGGGGGAATCCGCTAGATTTTATATTGCTAAAGTTCAAAGAAATACAAATACATGGAAGTGTCACTTTGGGCAATATATATAATTTTTCACTGCACTTCACCAAACTTTGCAAATCCCTGGTCATTAACTGGTTGTACGGAATATCTAGTCATCTGAAATAAAACATTTGTCATCAAAAGGAAGTGATAACAGTAAACAAGGAAGGTATAATTAAGGGTCTATATCAGCATGGACATTTATATCTAGATGTCTTTACTGCTATAGTTAGCTGTGGCTGGGGTGATACATCAGTTATATCAATCACCTACACATCGTACCACTCACTCACCCACCCCCTCCCCCGTCCTGATCCCAACACTGTAACCGGGGATATCCTCTCCCTGAGCCCCTGTTCATAAACCACTCGCAGGTTAAACAATGTCTTGTCACAAAGAAAGATATAGCTAAGAACAGGCTAATGAACAGTTCAAGCTGAATAATAACTGTTTGTAACCGACAACTATCAGTGAAAGCCTTAACGTATCACTTTACTAAATACCTATTCATAAGCCTGTTAATTACATTCTTTGTATCAGCTAATTCTTGCGTAACCTACGCATAGTTTGTGAATACGGACTCAGGTGTACCATGATACGGAGTGTACGTTATTTTACAGTTACACTGAGAAAGAAGCAGTTAACATTACACTGGTCACTTAGTTTTAAAAATAATTCCGTGCTAATGTTTTACCCAAAGAGGAAGGAAGCAACAGCTGTTCCACAAAGTGATTGGCTAATTCTAGACTTCCTGTTTGCAAGCACTCAATATGTAATATCAATTTCTGGTCATACGGATATTGCGGAAGTGCATTTACATACATCATACACAAACAGCGTTTCCAACAGTAATTTACAGATATTTGGTTGATAAGGCATTTCCAGGGCTCTATTGGCATTACCATCATACCAAACGACAGTGGGAAGTCCTCTGGTCGCAGGTTTCTGACTGGCAGCTATATCATTGTGAAAGTCTACCACTGACTTGAATTGAATCAGTCCAACTCCGACTAACAATGGAAATCGTAAAATTGTAAAACGTGCGATGATATATATTTTTGTTGCTTATGGCAAAACAACACAAACGGCTCAAAACTTTCACAACACTAGCATTGGCGCTAGCCAGAGCTCCAGCACAGTGCACAATGCCTCTATACTGGGCGGACTGAGATGCTCTGTAACACATTTCGAAGTGTAACCGGGAGTTTTACGTGATGGACGAATGAATCAGGCTTATAGTCGGCTTTCAACCACTCATGGTCATATCACCGACTGCAAGTTGTTGGTGTGTATGTACTGGACCCGTCTTGTACTAGTCCGACCAGCGGCCAGTCTTTTGGGTCTGAGTAGTGTGTGCTTTCCAGCACTCTAGATGGAACAAATTCTGACCAGTTTAAACATGCCTTATCTAAACTGTATCCTACACTGCAGAACGCTAGCAATGTACTGTCACAAATGGATTACAGTGCTATCAAGCACAGCAATAATCGTGCCCCAATAGCTGTTGATGGGCTGTCACACTTCATGATTTCTAGTAATACTTGTTATAAACTATTGATAAATGTACCTACTACATACACTTTAAGTCTCCCTAATAAGAGTATATACTACTGCCAGAAGTGAAGGTAAACAACTTATAGCAAGGAAGAAGTACTTCCGGATTATGATGGACAGTACCTGGTGAATGAAAATGAATAGACAACACTATACTGTATTACTCTGCAACATTATACTGTATTACTGTATTACTTGCGGTAGATAAATTAAGCATGTGATAGGTTTAGGCAAATTAATACACGATCCTGATTTGTCAATGATAATGCTGCCACAACATTTCAACATGCCAAAGTAGGCTATCCCCCGAGTCCCTGCCAGCAACCACAAGAACCACTTATCCTGTTAGCTTGTGGGTCATAGAGTACATTATATACTATATTAATGTTATAGAATGACATTTTTATCGCCGCTGGTTAGCAGTTGGTATCGGGTTATCCTGGTAGCATTAACAAAAGTCCTTCCATCACAGACGCTGCATGGTCAAACCACATTTTATCACGCATGTGCGATATTCAATGACCTGACAAATGGGAACACATTTATAATTTCACTACCTGCAGGCTTTTTGTATCCACCCCCACTAACAGAAAGATTGTTCTCTCAGACCAAGCATGAGCAGTTCAGAAATATCCCGCCTCTTCATGCACAAGCTTCGTCCCACGGAGGATAGCATGCTACCCTTCTCAGGTCCAAAACTTCCGAAAATATTCAACTCCCACCCAATTATACCCTACCTCGTCTTCCGCAAGCCCCCTGCAAAGCAAAGTGGTAATATCTCCGGGTACAAGCTTCAGTCAGTGACAAATTGGACATATTTAAGATCTCATCTCAGTTTAGCATCACTCATAATACATCCAGTATGACAAGCGATCACTCCCCTATCACTCCCCTGAAGCTCTTAAATTCCTTATTTAGTAAGGACCATCACACTGAGACTGCACCTACCATCCTTGCACCCGACTTCCATGCACACATTGTATGGTTTTCCAAGTCTGCAACTACTGAAAACACATTTACTGTCAATCTGGATAAAGTTGTATCCTCTTTGAAAAATGATCATCCTTCCACTAATACATTCTTCTATGATTTGCTAGATATGCCCACACAAGAGAACACCGAGTTATCTTTTCTTTCTATACCATTTTTCTGTAACCTTGTGCAGAAACAAAGCACATTCTCCATAGAATCCAGGTGTCTGCCATAAACCATACCGAATGAAATGCAGACATACAGCATTGGCAAGAAATTACTCAGCAAATTGTGTGATCTGAGGATCTATTCAATTTTCGAAATATTGGGATAATGTGTTGGATGACAGGGAGCAGAAGTTTTAGTTGAAAATGCCCATAGGGCAGGGCACAAGGATGCAGGCTATTACCAGAGGGCATTCAATGAAGTCGAGAAGAATGTCGCATTGGCAGATTTGGATATCTCACTACACAGTTATTTGGCCCCCAAAGGAGTTAGTGACTCTACTTGACCGAGCGGGTCTGTTGTCTTCTATGGCAGCAGCAAGTACCTAGCCCCCCCCCCCCCCCCACCACCACCACCACCACCTTACTTCCCGAGTTTAAGGTCACACAGGTGTACGATAGTATCACAGTCAGCTTAGAAAGTGGGCCAAGTAGTCTGGCAGCAAAACAGTGTCAGTAGGCAATCTACTAGTATGTAGGTGGGCTTGGCCAGAGGTGGCGCCACCTATTCTTTCCGCCTGCTCTACAGTAGGGACTGGGGGCTGGGGTGGAAGCTGCCTCTACAGTGGCCGGACTCAGCCTAAGGGCACAGGGGGCATGTATCTGTAATGTGATGCAAGTCCCAGGTGCAAGCGAGGAGAACAGACCAAGAATGAGAAATAAAGACTTTCTGAAGGTCTGGAGCAGTGTTTGGTGCTCCTATCACCCAATAAAAACATGCAAATAAGCAGGACTACAAAAAAAAAAATGATTCCACAAAGTGATGACCCCGACATGAGCGGAAACTGAAGGATATTGGGACGAGTGATGACGGATGCATTGAAAACAGCGCTAGCGTTCGCAGAGCGGTGCATACTTCTGGGCGGCAAAAAACCCGTTTCCCAGAAGGGAGAGGGTATCAGCCATACTGGAGGGTCCATAGTCTAGGACCACTGCCGGCGTGCAATGGAGAGTGGGGGGGGGGGGGGGCAGCTTGGTCTGGTTAAGTTGGTGCATGCCGGGCTGCCTCTGCCATGAGGATTGCAGCCATGGAAAGTGCGTCCACGGGTCCCTTCTTATGGGGGCTGTTACCAACAAGCTGCCAGGAATCTTGCCAAGCCGCTGCTGGCTCACCTGCAAGGCTTCACTATCTAGAGCTTTTATCCGCGCTGATGTGGCGAAGTGTACAGACGGCTTAGCTCTGAGGGTCACGTGATCCAAAAGAAACACTAGAATTTGTAGATTGCAGAACACCAGAAGAAGCATGGGAGCGTGGGTCGGATGCTGCCAGCCAGCCCATCCATGGTCTCATTGACAAAGTGACTAATGACTACAGCAGCCAGTAATCCAGGTATTAGCAGACGGGGTGCAGTGGGGGCAATGAGCAACACCAGAAAATGCTGCTAGGAGAAGAGACTGTATGCCTGTTGATTGTGTGCGTGGCAGTGGTGGGGGGATGGCATACTTGGGAGTCATTTCCTTAGAGGACAAGGGGCTTACAACACGACCACATAGGGACATCCAGCACTGGGGGATCGGTGGCACTCTACTGAAACACGTCATTCGATAATACATGATATTTGCTCTACATTTTAAGTGCCACAACAACGTTTTACACTGTGGTCTTTGTACATTGCTGACAGATTATTATAAATGTAACATGTATTTTCGGTCAGTATACCAGTGTATAATAATGTAGCATTTACCTTTAGGAATATTGAACGGTCATGTATATCCAAGATCTCTAGATCTAAGCATTTCTGTTTTGACTGTATCCTATGCTAGCAATGCTACTATTAATCATA
>JAAUYG010074543.1_pt1 | contig 11958 bp, 9 predicted proteins | sample 7278091 | NCBI WGS metagenome assembly JAAUYG01 (sample SAMN14350201, study PRJNA611818) | marine sediment metagenome | isolation source: surface marine sediment (0.6m) | place: French Polynesia: Moorea | collected 2018-08 | reverse complement strand
CATTTACATAGAATTGATATAGGCGATCTGTCAGGGGCTTTTGCCTGTATCGTCCCACTTCTACTTCAATTGGCAAATACCATATCTTAATTGACTTAAATAGGAACGCTCCTTTCGATTCATATTCATTTGTACAAATAGTTCCCATTTCTTCTCTTCTTTCATTTTTATATATACGTAGCTTGGGCTTGGTTTCTAAAATAGCTTTCCACTTTTCGTTCAACTTCTGAAATTGTTGTCTAGCCAAGTTTATGTTGCACGTCATAAAATGTTGATACATATGCTCTATATCAAGAGTTTTAAAGATTTCCCTCGCCCCGTAACACCAGTTTTTATTACCATTGTTATACTCATATTTGAATACCTATTTGGTAACATATTCTCTCCCATACGTTTTATTCTGTTCTACAATCATAACATATTTCAATGCCTCTGACTCCCTCTATTCAACCATCCCATGTCCCCCTCTAGTACCCTTGATATTGGAGCAAATCCGTGTACCCCAAGAAAAATAAATTCTTTGCGCTTTGTTCTGAAGCTGATCAACTGTGGAATATGATTTATATCCCCAAACATCTGAAGCATAATCTAGTATAGGCACTACACAATTTTCGTACAATTTGAGTATGTTGAGTATCCATCCCGAAAATTTCTTGTATTTGTACGCTATTGATCCCAGCCCTCTCTCTGTGCTAGCGGCAAACTGTGCCGATGTATATTCATAATCCAAGTATTCGTTAAAATAAACCCTAAATATTTATAAGAATTGGTATACTTTAAATCAAAATTTCCTCGACGAATATGTATTCAGACCTGGATTTTCTCTTCTTCCTAAAATGGATAATTTTGGACTTTTCATAATTTACTCCAAGTTTCTACTTACAATACCAGTGGTACAAGACATCTAGTAATCTTTGGAGGTCACATGGGGATTCGGCTACTAACACCACATCATCTGCACAAAGTACAACACAAACGTTTCTTACATCAATATATTGATACCTATATCTAAACAATTTCAAGTCTCCATAAGATCGTTTATGTATACTCTCTCTAACACTCGCTTTTGTCACATTATATAGCTGCTTTAATTGCAAAATATAATTTACCATTAACACCACAGTTGATACTCTTGTGCAGCAACATGTTTCTATCCACCACATCTAGTCTTAAAATCAATAAAACTTGCACATATATCCTTACCTTGACATAAACCGTTCCTAATTAAGCTATTTAACACATATATATGTGCTCCTCACCAGACCTACCTCTCCTAAATCCACTCTGTTCGTCAGTTAAAACCCCATTCAACTGTAAAAAAAACTGGTGGGGGGCCTTGGGATCTTGCAGTCGTGATGCAATATGCACCACGAAATTAGCAAGCTCGAATCAGCGGGCGACGGAAAGCTCGACGAACAAAACAAAACGTGCGACGATCGAGGTACAACGTACTACGTTGATAATGGATTATATACCCACCATACACTATAGACATTGCTCTACCAGCAGATGTGATTTGAGCCACCATGCGTCAGAACTTTCTTGTTGTTACACATCTTTTCAGTGACAGCTAGGTAGTTGTAAAGCCATAACATCCCATATGTCGCACACACCACTAAAGCGGATTCAGAAACTTTGTTATTAAAATGCAACTACAGTGCACGATGGGATTGCGTGACAGATTGACTGAGAGAGAACAAAAAAAATAAACTTCGTACGAACTAAAATTATGGTAGTCGAACACTCGAAAAAAAAAACAAGAGAAAAAGATCATAAGATAAAGAACGCGCAAAACACAATCAAACTTGAAGTTATTGGTTTACAAGTAACGTTGGTTCTTCATTTCAGAAAGCAGGCAGACAGCTTCCCAAAGAAGAAGAAGAAGAAGAAGAAGCACTTTAGCAGTATCCATTGCGTCTCACTTCTTTAATTCAGCGCGCGTTGATATTGTCCCCATCTTATCAGTGATAAGGCTACTTGACAGGCAGAGATTTCGTAATTTTCCAGGTTATACATCGTTTGATACAGAGATTTATCGCTTTGATCGAACACATCTAAACGATTAGACATAACAACGAAATCCGTGATACGGATACATGTTAGCTAATACATGTATAAGGGGAGACATGGTTATGAGGGCTGTTCAGAACCGGAAATTATCAACCGCACCACCACGGCTACATCCCCTTCACGCGCCGTCTAAATTACATGTGGACCACTTGGGCTGCCGTGGCACTTTGATAGCATGCCTATTTTTTCCGCAAATAAATTGTGGATGGTAGCCTCCGGAAAAGCGTGATTAAACATCGCCCATAAACGACAATGTCATGCACATGCAGCCAGACTGGAGGTCACCACAGGGACACGGTAAATATCATTTATGTGGCATGGAAAATCGAATGATTATGGAGACCAATATTCCACAACCGGATTGCGACTATAGGGGGATAACTGGGTAACATGTCTGATACTTACATGCTCATTAAAATGGAAAAGATTGTCCCATTGTGGCTGGCATAAAAGGCAGTATTTGAGAGGGGCGATCCACAAAATCGCGAAAGAGCTTTTAAAAGAGCTCGTTTGAATACAATGACGCAATAAAAGCGCAGTGATCCAGAAATGCCACTAAAGGAACTGTATTTAGCTTAATAAGATATGAAGAAAAGGCAGCAAAGAGTATGCACCACCGCAACTACCTAAACGTGTAAGCGGACGGGACTGCCAATATCGCATACAGGTCCCCTGTTGAGTGAAGTGATTCTTGCGTGAAACGTTTTCTGGTTTTAATGATATCCAGACACGATCAGACAGCCGCGAGAGTGACCGCCATCTTCAATCAGGATCTCGCACGATGGTAACCTTTATAAGCGGATTTTGCCTTTTCACTTGGCAAAACATTAATTTTTCGATTCGATTTTGCCATTTCAGTAGTCCTAGTACGTGTCGCAGGCCCCGGAATGTACCGCTCAAAAGGTGTGATCATTCCTGGCAGAGAAATCTTAACATGTTGCATAATTATATTGGAATAACTACACTGAATATCCTCATTGATAAAACATCCATGAGTGGACTTAGTTCTTTACTCATTGGCAGCCAGTTCCTCTTAACTTTCCTTCATATACATCAGATGATGCTCAAATGCAATGCCAAAACGGGAACATATGGTTAAGGCAGACCAGAAAAAAAAATCACAAGAGGGAAAGGAAAATTGAACATAGCAATGGCAATGGCAGCCATGATGTCTGGTTACGACTTTCTTGCCCTGCTTACGTTATGATCCGCCCGTCATCATTTGCCATCAGCTAGATCGTCAAACCTCACCGGAACTGCTCATTATAGTCTCACGTTGTGAATTCTTAATTGTAAGACTCCAATGAATATCTTTTTTGCGTCTATGAAGTAACATTTCGATGACTACCTATCCTATCCCGAGTGATACTATTGCTACCACATATGTTGCTGCCTGCTCTTCATTCTTTTATAATACACGGCTAGTGACGCGGATCAGTAAAATAAACGGACTATTTCTTTTGTCAGTTAGGCGCTACTAGCCGTCACGGCCCGGCGTGAATATCTTTTGCTAGAAATGAAATAATTTGTTACAGGCCCTTTCCACGCAAAAGTGGCAAACGACTAAACTCCTTAACCGGGACCAAGCAGCGCAGGGGAAATGGCTGTGAAAGATGACAGCGTCTCTCACACTGGCCGGGTTCGAACCCTTGAAACATCTACCTCAAGTCGAACGTCTTACCCTTCGTCCAACGCGTCACTTGATATCTTACTGATAACTATGTAAAGTTTGATCGATTCGCTTGTGTATGTTTATATATTTACACGGATTGCCTATGTCACTGATCTCCACGATGTTTCAAAATCATATCTAATATGGCGTTGTGTCTTTTGCCCTATACTTGATGATGATGATGATGATGATGATGATGATGATGATGATATCAAAATTTAACGGCACATCAACACCAAAAGGGTCATACAGTGCCAAAACAGGTGTAAACTTCCCTATGAGTCTAAACAGAGTCCACTAGAAAAGAATGTTATGGTCAAATGAGTGCCAAATCCAAGGTAAAATGTCAAAGTCACATCTTGAAAAAAAGTACAACGCCAATGAACAAGGTGATGCACACTATGGTCCGCGATCAGCTAAAAACAGCTGGCTAGCCTTCAGGACAAAATCATAAAGGTATTTCCCCTATCTGCCACCAGGGGACGCGCCGGGGTTTGCTCTGTGGGCTGAGCACCTGGAAAGCCCAGGCTCCCCGGCTCTATACTTGAAGTAATTGTACTGCGCGGAGTAGGCGTATGTACATGTATAAGTCTATCTTCGCGATGGTGGAAAAAATATATGTCTAAGACCGTGTTGTAGCATTCGCCTTATACTTGATAGTATTTTATTATACCCTGGACCTAAATCCTAGTAAGTTGCACATTGCCGTTAAATTATAATCAATTATACTAATTCTGTTTTGCAAACGAAAGACACGGCTAATATAACATGGCTACAGACAAATGGTGTCTCCTGGGCGTAACGATTTACGATTTTCATTACACTATTCGACCAGTATTGGCTTTCCTGGAAACTTTCCTGTGTGCTCGTTGTTGTAATAGTGACGGATGTTTGTTGGTTCAATTCAGGATAATACACTGCCTCCTAAGCCTTAGTGCGAATATTGATTGATGGGTTTGCACAATGGCAACCGTTGATAGCCTAAATAATCGACGTTTGCGCGCTTACCCACATTTCTATAGTCATGTGGGATGAATACAGAGCGACGGCTCACCATTCTACATGAAAGCAGAAGCAAATTGATAGTACCGCCTAGAATATATGAATGATTACCCGTTTTTATGGTATAGAAAATCAGCAAAAAAAAGTGTTCTGCAACCATTGGGAAAAGCGGCCGACTTTAAAAATATTCGATACTTGGAGAGCCATTAAAAGTGTTCTGCGGATGTGCTGTTTTGAGTCATAATAACTATCAACAGAAAATACAAAGAAAGCAAAAAGATGGGAAAGGCAAAGCAAAACAGAAGGTATGGAAGAAAATACAACACTTTAAAGCGTTTAGCCTTCACGTGTCTTGAGACTGGCAGTCATGTAGCGTCGAAAGCCATCTCTGCACCCTTTCGTGACACGCCAGTGACGCTGTGAAGTGGTAACCTTCGCTCTTACTTGAAGACACAAGGCACTCTGCCATCACCGATGAAAGATGTCGGTGGGTCATAAAGTTCTGGAGTCCACGCGTTATCTGATGTGAAGCAGGAAATGAGTCCCTCGACATCAAAGCCATACCCTCCACGAGCCATACCTTCCAGGGCCTCAGGGGAGGCTACCAGTCCCTCGCTTCCATCGCTGGCTTTTAGAAGTCCCCGCCTGCTCGGTCAGGGACATCTCACAGGTTGCATTACAGTGCCCCCTTTAGGTGCTGAGATGCCCTGGGAATTCTGGAGCCCACACTGATACCGACCATACCCAGTCAGAAAAGGAAGGTTAAGAGTTGATGTCACGATGTTAGTAATGATGTTAGTAATGGCTAACACAGGCCTAAGTATTTGTACATGTACAAGTTCATCAAGTGAAAATAATACTTCACATGCGCGAACTCTGGAGTAGGAATTAATGGTTCAGGCAGAGCCTATGGGCACCTTTGATTCCTTTGTAGAACTGTGTATATAACAAATACATAATATCCGTCTTTCTCAGTGGATGGGTAACAAAGATGTATTTTGTAATTGTATTCAACAGACAATGGAAACCTCAAAAACACAGTGAAAGAGTGTCTTTAAGAGTGTCTTTAAGACCACCTGAGAAATAGGGACAACCTGGGATTTACGGACAGCTATTTCTGTCCCTAAGCCTAATATCCAATACCCAGAAATGAACCTGGGAAATAAGACCACCTCAGAACTCAGGACAGTTTTACACAGTCCCTCTAGATCTGGTGTCACTAATTCCCAAGTTCCACTGTACTTCTTAGTTTCAACATGTTGGTGATGCTCGTCCTCTACAGATTGTGTAGAGAATCTCTCGAAGAGAACACAAATTGATTGGCGAGAACGTCATTCTGCCATGTCATGCATTGGCATGTCTCTGTTTCCGACAGCACGTTGCGTGATACCTCCCCGTGTAACAGTTACCATGATTGGGGAAAAAGTCTTGAGGGGGGCCCATGAGATGACGTCATCATTACAAAAATCAATTTCCGTGTTTTGTTAGGAATGAGAGAGTTGGGTGCTTAATAAAAAGAGACAACGGTGCTAAATATACCCAGCAGGCACGTGTGCCTATACAGTGCTACTCGGCGTTTTTGTCAGGTAATAGAACCATCCACTGGCTGTTGCAATCCTCACAACTTACAGCTCGCCACAATGTTCCAATAGACACCCCCACTAACGTACTAAACATACACTGAAAAGTACTAAGACAAGAGCAAGGATTGCGTTTGTGACCATATGGCCTTTGTTACATACCTCGAGGTAGGGATATTTCAACACTTAGTCTATTACAATCTGTTACATTTACAACATTTGAAACAAATACTCTCGCCTATACTAAGACTAATATTTCGCATTTGTATGTGTAACATGACGTTTAATACGTTTGCTGGGGCCTTGATACATTTGTGGGGGCTTGTTTACATTTAGTGCGAAATTTTGACATTTGTGGTGAATTGTTACATTTAGGGAGATTGTTATATTTAATTTATTACATTGGTTTTTACATTGTTACATTTGTTACATTCTCCTTACCTAGTCATCTGAGAAAGGCATCAAGTGTTAAAGCTTTTAAGATGTACAAAAGAATATTTTGTTGTATGCTTAATATATTATGTTTGTAGGTATCTTTGTAGTTTTGTCATATTTTTTATGTATTTTGTCATATATATTTTAATGTTACAAGGCCCTTGGGCAGAAAAGGCATTTTGTTGCCTACAAGTCTGCCTTGTACAAATATGTTCTTAAATAAATGAATTATGTGTAGAATGGTTACATTTGGGGGGTTGTTTTGTGGGGAATTGTTTAGATATTTAGACTGAGAGTATTGTTACATTTTTGCTGTATATCTACATTGTTACGTATGTGGCGATTGTTATATGTATGGATGATATTTGCTACATTATGTGATTAGCACTTTTTACATTAGTAGGAATACACTACATTTGCTGGAGTGTGAACTAGAACATCTGGTTTTCGGTTACAATTTTGACGTTGTGGCATGATCTTCATATTCTGCCATGATTAATTTCATTAATATGACATGTGCAATTAATGGAAGCACGAAGTGATTAACTCAAAGGTTACATGAAGTTTATTCCCATTTTCCTGGAGGAAATATTGACCGTCAATATAATATCGCCCGAGATTTGCTGTAGCCGCCCACATCAATGCTGCAGGTTTAGCTCCAGTGCTATACGGCCGGCTCTCTTTATTATAACATCTTTTGCTCTGTCTGTTCCTTGCCATCAACCACTAACTACCCACCCCCACCCCCCGCCCTGCCCTAGCCTTTCCCCGCTCTCCGGAATCTTTCACTGTCTCTCAAGGCGCATACGCCTGATGAGATATTGATTCAATTTTTGTTAGACCCCGAGAGTATTCAATTCCAGGCCAGATTATATCTTCAAAAGCCACTGTTCACCATGGCTACCCGGAATGTGTCTCTGTCTCCCACAGGACAAAGCAGGGGGGGATTCCTCCCTGCCTCTAGATGGTCATATCGTGATGTCATCGCTATCGGCGCCTGTCAAGGACGTCTGTCATCTTAATAGAAAAACAGGCCGTCAGGAACTGCGGACCGTATCTGAACGCACAGCCACCTTTTACCACACTTTTACATGCAGAAGAATATATTTATAATCGCATATTTGGCTGAGATAATGAAATCTGTTATGGAGTTTGACACAAAGGCCCGGGCTTAGTTGAACTCGACCCTTTGGTGATCTATTCGCGACAAGGGAATGTATAAGTTTGAATACTGGCAGATTTTGAGATTTTGACCAGACCAGCGCTGTAGTCACGTCCCCTAGCGGGGATGCGGTGAAGTTGGAAGTGAAGAGAAGAAAGTATAACCATGGGATATTTAGGTATGACATCCGCGTGAATAAATGGATGTTCGATTGTGCCTCAGCACAAAAAATTCCCCTGGTGCCAGCGTATCCATCATGAGTTTTGGGTATTATGTGCAGTTAAGCTCAGCTGATTTACTACTGTGTGACATGGCGTCCGTTAACACCGTTTTAAAAACAGCATAAACAACACTTCCACGATTTTAACACTGACCTTGCTGTACCTATCGTTGCAAGTTTGAAACAAACAAATCCAAAGAGCCTAACCTTTTGTTTACATGCCTATTGTTTTATAAGATGACTCGTCTAATAACTTATTATGACAAAATTCAATAATTTGTCTACTTTTACATCAATAAAACTCTTTTTTATTACTTATTTCAGCAACGGCTAGGGTGTCGACAGTATCAACTTGAACCTGTTTCTACCCCAATTCTAGTTCTATCGAGAACATATGCACTGTGTTGTAGCATTAGGTGGTTCGTTTATTCCATGATCTAATCTTTGACACTTTGAGCCAGAACAACTAGACTGACACAGCGGAGCATAAAGCACGTGTCTCCCTGTTAATGATTGGTTCCATGCTTGTCATTTTAATCAAACATTTTTGTTTCGTATAAAATCCATGTTGATCTTAAATGCATGCCTCGGTACTTACTTGCCAGCAATATCGCTTTTGCCATAGTGTGTCCCCGGGTTATTTTTGCTCAGACTTCTCGAGGCCACCGTGACATGGAAAGTGCTCTGGACTCGGGTTTCTGTCTTCATGAATAATTTCCGGCTGCACATGGAAGGCATTTCCAGAAGCAGAGAGGACACTCAGGAAAATGCCAGGCGTGTCAAAGATAACAGCGGGTGAAACAATGTGCTGGACTGTAAGGGTCCTTCATGATTGAGATTGTATCAGATTGCCGTGAAAGCCATCGTCAGCCTTCACGTGTATCGGTTTACTGTCAATACTCCCCCGGCCCCCAACTCTGGAAAATAGGCGACGTATCAAACATATTTCTTTAATATAAATTAGGGGGCGAGGAAAATAATTACCTAGTATACTTAACTGATATTTTAGCCTAATATGTATGCTATACTTGCATATTTTGTCTTTTGGTTTTGATATATGTATAAGGCCTGTTGAGTTTAAATTTCTGTTTTACCTCTAACAATTTGGTTACAAATACGAATACATTTTAAGACACGCAAATCATGGTAAACTACGATGGCGAAGCTTGGTAATAGGTAACAGGGAACGGAAAAGAGGGGAAAAGAGGGTTTATATGCTAATGTCTGAGACGGCGTGTGAATCAAGGCGTCATAACGTCCGGCATCAACCTAAGAAAATACGAGGGAAGATACGGAAGGAGGAAAAAGAAACAAAAATAAATGAGAAACAAAAAACATTAGGAAAATATGGCCTAAAGTGTTCAGTGTTTTTGTTTTCACGTTGTTGAAATGCTTCTCCCACAGGGTGCACAATGCACTAAATTTGGCAGTTCACCACCAGGCACAGGTTGCCCAGGAGATAAAACTTGGGCTTAAAGAAATGCCTGGAGTAGTTTTCGCAAATGTATTCCGTACGATTCATCTGCCCGTTCACTCGATGCAGAAGTTGTGTTTTGTCACCCTCGTTATGTGTCACAAGGGCCTTTTGCCCGCGGAGAAGCGGAAATCGATGCTTTCTGCCGAGGAACACCGAAAGGGCAGCAAATCAATTGAGGTTCTCTCCAAACCAGGTTAGGAGGGGAGTTTGTATCCCACACAAAGAGGACCCTGGGTCAGTCCGGGGTGGTGACGCTAAACCTTTCCCCTTGTGCGGAGTAAAAACCTTGGGGTCCTGTAAGGTCAGTGCTCGGTCCACAGAAGCTCTCAGAATCAAAGAAAACTGTAAACTGTGACTTGACGTCGTACCACAGCAAGACCACGAGAGGGGATTTGGATGTCATTTTTGTTTCTCCTAGTGTTTATCCTTTTGTTTATCCTAGTGTTGTGGCAGCACATGCAGCTGAGGGATATCCAGAAATTACCGTGTGTTCTTTTTGGACAAGTTATTTATTGGTGTATTAGAATTCAAATCCAGCCAAAGTTCTTTGACATTTCGTAACATTGTTAGACGTACATGATAATATTCTGACATGAGGGTATATATATTTTTTAATTTCACTTTACACGCCTCACAAACATCGGGCAGTGTGTGCATTACGATACTGTTTTCCTGCTATGCAGCCCATTCACAATTACTGTAACTCTAGACGAAATCAGGATCAGGCGTGTCATACCATATAAAAATGAACATACTAGGTCCATCTATCTCGTCGTCTCCCATTGTCGTGTTCGTGACTGAGGGTGTTTTTCGGACTACGCGGCACGAAAAGGTCGTGATGAGAACTTTCAGTAACTTTAGCGACCTCGACAATATAATGGCGTTATCTTTCATGCTTGTAAAAATGCGACACGGTGTCAAGGTGGATAGAGACAGCATCAAATTTGAGCCACGCAAACAGCCGAAAAGGTTCCGTTGTTCACAGCACCATAGACAATTTGGTCAAAATTTTGAGGGAAATTCAGACAATTAATGTGCATATACTTATACATGTCCATAAGAGGAAGTTTTTTTCATGCACGTGCACGGATTAAGACAAAAAAATCAATCTTGCTGGAAGGGAAGTAACAATTCTCCTTCCTGACGAGAGGCCGGTCTCTGTGGTGTATTTTGCGACAGCTTAAGGCTGGTCATGCAGACGTTGTCTCGAAGTCTGAGAACCACACCGACGAAGCCGTTATAATGGTCTGTAATGCAAGCATTGTGGCCCCCCAGCCTACCCAACCTCCACCCGGGAAGGGACGTGTTTTATAATCCCTTCATCTGTCAAACTTGGACAGGCTCATTTTTCTCCTGCCTGTCGGCGACAAATGAAGCGTCGTTCTCTGTCTTGCGTGTCTTCAGCCAACCTGGCGTTACTTCCTCCTATGTATATGTACTGGGCGTCTTTTTGGTCACTGCTTAGGTGGGTGACCTGTCAAGTATGGAGTGATGTAAAGTTCTGGCCTCCGTGGCCATGTAGAATAGGATTTTATGGCTCAGTAATGTCTCTGTTGAGTGCGGTGTTATTATCCGCTCGCTGTGGCTTCGTGCAGTTCTGAAGCTTTCTGGGGATGGTGCCAAGGGCAATCTGCGATTCCGTCTGTCTCTGCTATGGCCGTAGAGGGACCTGTAGTAAATTTCTTTCCCATTATAACGGACTCTTTGGGGTCCGTATAAAGACGGGGTAGAGAGTGAACAGCAGTAGAACCAGCGGAAGCATATGTGCACTCACAAGGTTGTCTACATGTCTAAATGTAGAGGCAAAATCACATGCGATGAATGCATATATAATCAGTCATTATCATTTTAGTCTCTGATTTTATTTTTTTTCCAACACCAAGTGGCACGAGAAAAATGGAAAAGGTAACAATACACATGTTTTAAACCAAATTACTGTGAAGTACGAGCATGATCAAATTAAACACATTAAATGTCCAACCATAAAGTATGCCCAGACTCTCTTACATATCAAGGTGCCAAAACTCGAGAAGGAATTAAGTTCAGATTCTAAATGTGAACCATCGAAGGCGCTATGGCTTCGGCGCTATGGCTTCTTTTAATGATAACACATCATGCACATGTTCATGTTCTTATTGTAGGAAGTTCACAGAGTAGCTATTACACGCATAAGACTTTCATCCCACAGGCTTGCTATAGAAACAGGACTTTGGTCTAGGTTACCCCGTGCGGAGCGTAAATGCACGTGTGGAGAGATACAGACTGAAAGACATATTGTGAATGAATGTGTGCGAACAAGAGATGTTAGGATGGTGTGTGATGATGTGTCGAGGTGGCCGT
>JAAUYG010147587.1_pt1:10000-11959 | contig 11959 bp, 9 predicted proteins | sample 7278091 | NCBI WGS metagenome assembly JAAUYG01 (sample SAMN14350201, study PRJNA611818) | marine sediment metagenome | isolation source: surface marine sediment (0.6m) | place: French Polynesia: Moorea | collected 2018-08 | reverse complement strand
GTCAGGCGTCAACGAAACCTGATCCCCAGAGAGCGGAAATGCGTAGGGAAGGGAGGACACCGCGTGCGGAAATTGGCCAGGTGACCTAGAAATTGTGAACGTTGATCTGAAAACATGGGGGTGAGGGATTTTATTTGTTAAAATTATGCAAATTTGTAGAACCATGCTTTTTATAATTGTGCCCTATTAGTTTTTTTGCTGCGTGTATTCTAGCAGAAAATTAACGCTTATTCGATCTGAAATACATGATAGATAATGTTACGTCTTTCTTTCCTCGTTTCCTTCGTCCTCCCTTCCCTTTTATTTATTTATTTATTTATTTATTTATTCATATTATTGAACTAAGAGATTATTTATTTATTCGCATGGTCGAATGCTTGCTTGATTCATCGATTGATCAAATAATTAAGCTATGTATTCGTCGAATCATTCATTCATTCTGTTCTAATGGTGAGGCCGTGAGAAGATGTTCGGAATCCCTCACGTTTTTCATAAGAAATGTTGATATTTACAATGACTTTCTCCCGTGACTGACACGTTATTATACACCCGACGGTTTTATTGCACGTTCTTCATACGCGCGATACTTGCTCCACTTTGGGCCTGGGGTGTAAACAGCTCCCTGGAAATTAGCTAAGGAAATACAAGGGTACGGGGAATAAGCGTATACCCTCAACGAGTCCTGTCAAAACATCCGGATACATGTAGCTGGCTCCCGTAAACCGTCTCCACTGGTCTCCAGGGATGCACGCGCGCTGTGAAAGGTGAAACGGTGCATTTCCTCGTGCGGAAAGAAGATATTACTAGTATCTATCAACGTGATTAATACTACCATAAACCGAATATTAAAGGCTCGGGTACCGTGGTGGTTCTTTGGATATACATGTATGGGTGGTGTGTAAAGACAAACCCAAATACTGACCAATGTTATAGTTTTGAAGTACAATGTAGCTTGGGTTTATCGATGTGGTTGAAGATATTATTGCCCTGGCCAGAGAGCTACAGTAGGTTGCTGTGTTAATCCTCTCATGGTGGTCTCACAGGGGGTCTACTCTGTGGAAAGGATGTTACTCGGACATCAGGATCAGTCAGGAAACCACACACACAATAAAACCTCACCACTCCCGTGGCTACTCCATGCATGACTACAAATTCTTCGTAACATCCTAATATTAATGCTGTGGCGCACAGCATTTCCTGTTGATAAATTGGCGCCACTCTGTATATTATTTGTTGCGATATCTGATGCTTTACAATGTATAAGTACAAAAGGAAAGTAAAATTCAACGACCCGAGTGTCAAAGGGTAAGTGAGATATTTCAAGCTTCAAAATACTTTATTTGGCCGTGAATCCACACCTGATGCTTTGGTTTGGATACAAATAAAGCTGTAGTACTATGCTAACAGTGCACACTATAGCAACATAGAACACACTATGATAACTATTACAGTACTATATCAGCATATATAACATTTATGTCAAAGACCCCCCCCCCCCATCCCCAGCCCCTCCTATCGCCCTCCTAGTGATGAATGTGTCCAAGGTAGTGTGCTGCTGTATGCCGTTCTGCTTAGCCAATGAATATTCATATTTTTTTCTTTACAACTTCCAAAAATCCCTGGTGATAGGTAATTTCCACTTGACAGTTTTTATACATAGCCGGGAAATGGGTCTGCCAAAATATCTCTAAGGATTAACTTTTGCTTATATGCTGGAAGAAATTCGAAGGACAAATGCTATTGACAAGACAATCTAACAAACACCATGCCCAATTAACATCAGCTTTGATTTGTGACGTCACAACTGCGTTATCCAATGATATGCAAGCCTTATCACAATATGCACTAATGGCCGCATTAGGGCCAGCCTTGTTTGACTTGCCGATAACCACACTTCCTGCTACGCCTGCAGTTTACTCATTAATGGACTGCAACCAAAAGGAAATAATATCGGCCTCG
>JAAUYG010147587.1_pt1:0-7500 | contig 11959 bp, 9 predicted proteins | sample 7278091 | NCBI WGS metagenome assembly JAAUYG01 (sample SAMN14350201, study PRJNA611818) | marine sediment metagenome | isolation source: surface marine sediment (0.6m) | place: French Polynesia: Moorea | collected 2018-08 | reverse complement strand
CTGCATGTATGACACAAGATAGGCGAGAAACCATTAATCATTAAGAAATAAACCATCAGGTGACAGACCACGGTGCTCCCTATTAGAATATATTACATGTAACTTGATTAAGTAGCGGGTAGAGTTATATATCAGCTTTCAATGTCCCCTCTCACGGCCGAGGACGATGTCCTTCCCAAGACGGGGATTGACCTGCGCAAGACGTGGCAGACGACAGGCCCACGACTGGACAGGGTTTCAGATGGTCCTGGCACACCTCAACGTGATCACGTCCTTAACGGAAACCCTTGTTGAAGCCAGGCTTTCATCTCATAATTCCTCCATCTTCGCCTGTGCAGGAATGCGTCTTTGATGTCTCGGGTTATGCAGTAAGGGAAAACCCATCTTCATTTAATCATTGGGAAAGATAATTTGGTTTGCGATAGTGGGAGACATCGGAATGGGAAAGTGAATGGCAAGAACCTATACGTGTAGGTGCGCGTCGTCGTAAACGTACTGAAAGGTAACTAAAAGACATTAGCCATATTGTAAGGTGCTCTTAACTGCCACTCTGTGTCACGATTCCTTGAAAGGAATGAAGAACCGAAATCGCGCTCGTCTGTTTTATATAAAAAAAAACTAAACAGTACTGCAATCATTCAGAGAAGAGGAAACATGGATAGAAACACGTGTCCCGCTAGCATACAATGTAGCACCAGAGATCCCCATCCCATATGCAAACCTTTTCCCGCTTTTTAGTGTCTATGCATACATGCATGCATTATAAGCGTTTCACGAGAATAGGGGTGGCTTCTTTCCAGAAAGGACAGACAGCATACAAGGCCAAAGTGTCTTATGTCAGCTACTCGATTCCGATATAATCTTAGTCATCCAAACTGGGCCTTGGTGCACCTCTTATCAATCACCAGCGTTCGAATTTGTGTGGACAAATACGGTTTCGTCAGCCCCAGGCAAATACAGACCCTCGTGTGCCCCGAATACAGCAAACATGTTGACTGGGATCAGACATGCGCATGACAAGCATGGCTAACAACAACGACACCAGATGTAGTTGTCTGATGCTCCGAAATTCGGTGCAACATCATTTTTGTGTGTTAACTTAGTTGATTCCAAGAAACTCGTACCTGTTGATACTTTTGAATCTGATTTGCGAACTTTTCCCCAAAACATGATGGTAGTGTCACATTATACTGCTGCAAGCCGAGTTGATTTACATAGCTTAGGATTGTGTAATCTGACATCAGCATGATCAGAACCGCTCATTCTCTCCGCAGCCAACTGCACTGGCCCTAACATAACACTTACCACAGTGGCCTCTCTAACTTGACCGTCCTGCTAAAAACATCACATGTAGCAATGTAACGTGTTCTATAGGTAGCTAAGGGACCCCATATCCACCATCCTGTCTTCTGGACAGGATTCGGGTAATTAAGGAATCCGCGAGTCGTCTCCCGTCCTTCCATGTTCTCTAAAGAGCAACACAAATCATGTTCTGGAAAACGTCAGGTTGGGGTGGCGAGTCATGTCACAGCGAATTACGCACAGGTCACCCTTTCCGGACTCCAACTGATACTCTCCTAGGATTCTCCCGTGAGCAATCTTGGCTGCCTCATGGACTTACGTATTCTACATGTACATCTGGTGTTAATGTTATTTTTTGTAGATAAACTGTGTCACTCGTACGAACACAGGGCAACACCAATATTATATTATTAAAGGGCTTAATATATTCGCACCTAGTAGGCTCCAAAGTAGTTCAATAAACCCCGAAATCCGTAATTTTCGGCTGCTTGACGACTTTTAATCTAAGGATAAACCAGATCTTTAATACTTGTAACAATGGATGGTCTTAAAAAGTAGCACTCTCCCAGGGTCGCGCGGAGGTTTATATAGTTCAATCCTTGAAGGTTTTTCCCTGTAATTCTGCTACATTTTTCGTATGCTTAACCTGTTCAACATAAATCGTATTCTATGTGCATTTAATGTTATGTGGTACAATCACATACACCACCACACCTTTACTGGGAACACAGAAGACGCTTTTGTCCCTTGGCCACGAATTTTGTTACAACTCACCTAAAAACATATAAACATTGCTAACTTGGGTTACTGATTGTCCAATTTTTCGGATTGGAACATTTACACGAATGGCCGCATGTATTGAGTAATGTACACTCCATGAAAACTCTCGATCGATTCCAGTTGTTTACACATGTTTTCTCCCTGTCACGCGAATCAATCTGGGGGCTATTGAATCGTTCATCCCAGAGTCGCATGATGACCTTGCACTGGTCCCTTACCCTATCAGAACCCAGGATCATGTTTAGTCCAGCTACTCACAGACTAATCTGACGAAAATTAGGTGTCCTTATCCGCCCCAACGCCTGGGCAGCAAAGGACACCCAACACATGCAACTACAACAACATTTGCACGACATTCGCAATTTGTTTCAGTGATACCAATTCTCGCTGCTGGTGAGTAACAGCGTCTTACAATGAAAGAAGAGTCGGGGGTGGACACAGGATGCTACTCTATAGAAATAAATGTCGTCTCTTGTATAGGTCTAGTACCGATGCTGCATGTACTAAGCTACACACTCAGACTACACTGATCCTAAACTATTGCTAGTAGTAAGCCGGATTTGGTACTGTAACATTGTCCAGTTAAACTTCATACAATCAGACATCAAAGATTTCTTTTATATATATTGCTCTGTCTAGACCAATGCTGTTGATACCTTTCGCTGTATGAGGTATTGAGTACTGACAACTGAAATTTGCCCAGAAGGGCAGCTTCCACCAAAAGTCTCGCTGATATAAGCTCTAGACCTCCTGTGCTACAATGTATGTTACATTGATTGTTTTCTTTAACGGAAAATACCGGGAGTCGAATCCCCCAAAGTTCCTGAATTTGTTCTTAAGTTTTTTCGTGACTTGTTAAAAGGCAAAGATGAACCCCATTCCCCCTTACCTATAGCTATTAGCATTGCTGTTATGGTCCCAACAAGTTTAGATGGACATGTTACAGCTTACCCACACGCGTGTACTCTCTCGGCCGAAAAAGGTGGTCACATGTATCTTAGATGTACAATATGGAATAGAAAGGTCTGTCACAATCCAGTATATTGTAGTTATCTGGTGGCTAATTAATATTCTGCCTAGTCAGAATCTTGTTGCAAGCACAGAGATTGTGCGGTAGTCACAAAAATAACAAGTTCTGGTGGCCAGAATGCTAACTAAGGACTCACAAACATTGCTGTAACATGTGCTACTCAGATATATGTTAATTGAATTTCAAGAAAAAATTATCATCTGTGTGTATGCATGTGTGTGACAACCAGGTAGGGCGACAGTGTGTATTTGTGCTTATTCCTATTCCTGTTATAATACTACAGTGACCTGTCTTTAAGACCACCTGAGAAATAGGTACACCCTGAGAATTAAGGACAGCTATTTCAGTCCGTAGCTGTATTCAGTATGTGGGAATGGACCTGAGAAATAAGACCACCTCAGAATTCAGAACACTTTTCCTCAGTCACTTGGGTGTCCCTAATTCCCAGGTTTCACTGTATTGGCAAAACAATCTGTTCACTACATGTACATTGTGCACAGCAGTATGATACGTACATGTAGCTTGATTTATTAAGCTAAACAGTTACTTACGTCTGATGACTAAAGATATCACATTATTGGAGGAGATGAGGAATGCATAAATATATCAGAAGTAGGAAAATGGCGGCCAATGACTTTCATCTGGTATAATGATTCCATAGGCGGTGTACCTGTATTGATCTGCGGCCCAAAATAGACCAAATACCTCCGACACATCACACGACGTAATAATATCTCCCAAGTTGTCCAGATCAAACCTCATTGCGTTCTCATTGACCCGTGATATTCAATCAATGTAATGGCGAATCGCTTTGTTTGGCTTGCTCCGGAAGTTTGGCCGGAGCGTCAACACGTCTGCGGCCTAAAGCGTCCCCCTGGCGGATTCCACGCCTGGCTTTCGGACGGTGCGACCCAAACCGGGGCCTCACTATGCTATTAAACATACAGCAAATCGTTCCGACATGGGAGTAAAATATCGCCAGGGACACAAAGAGATAAATCCTGACGACAAACAGTGCCACTTCCAAAGTCTGCGTCTCCCTTGCGGGAATAAGAGACCGCCAGGTTTAGGCTTTGCGCCATGCAATATTAATTGGACGCGGCGTTTGAATGCCGAGTTTGATTCGATGCCGTTGCAGCATGGACATTGGTCCATTGCATGGCAGGTACAGCATAGGGTCAACTAAACATTAAATGATGATGATGCTCAATCCTGTGCAGTTCACGTAAAGGATTACTCTAATGTGTAATGGATAGGATTCACATTTGTTATTCCAACTGTGTGGATTGGAGGGTTACTATCCGCTTAATCTGCTTGAGAGACGTGGATAACAATAACAAGACCCTTCCCTCGTGTCGTGCTATTGCTACATGTGTATCTATATGTACCAGGGCTGTTGGGCTTTTTGTTGGCTTTCTGTTTCTTTGGTCTTCAGTCCTACTTCAGGGTTACTTTGGGTTATTTTTTCTTCACACTTCTGGATAAAAAGTTTGGCATGTTAGTCTTTTCGCCTTTATAGTGGATACCATTTCAGCAATTCATATGTACAGGATGCTATTCTTGAATGCAAAAAAAAAAACAACAATAACAACAACAACACAAAACCACCAACATTAAGAAACGAATACGAAAGGGATGTGGCATGAAAATATTGTTGCTGCATAAATACCAACCAGAAAGACCTGCGGGGCCAATGTACCATGTACCATGTTAGTGAGAACATAATGCAAGCACGTCCATTCTGATAAATTACACTGAGAGCAAATAAGAGAAGGCCAGTAATTCATTTACTCCTCTGCAATTATCTAATGACAACGGAAACAGTGATCGGTCATTTTAAGGTCAATTCGTGTGACACAAAGAAACATTGTCGCACGGCTTTGTCAACCATTATCTCAAGGAAACATTGCAGTCTGCCAGGGCTGGGCAGTCGTGTAACTGGCCAAACTATTGTACATACATTTGTAGCGTCCTCTGACTATTCGCACCCCGTCATATACCAGACGTTGACATCTACATACACGTAAATCTACCTGGGGGTAGTAGCACACGCCCACAGGTCCACAAATAATGGCAGCGCTAAGACAGGATATCCAGATATCCAATACAAACAGATGATGGTCTTCCCTGTGCCAGGTTGCTATGGAAACCCACCGACGCGGCATGTGAAGTGTTCTTGCACGCGGTGGTCAAATAAAGTCCAAGTGGCCGACGATTAGCCACCGACAGGAACCGTGCCTCCTATAGCGCCAGGCAGTCGGGAGATCATATTTGGCAACTCAAAGGTCAAAGACAGAGAAATCGTATCTACATCCGGACAAACACTGAACGCGTCTCCGCCAACATATACAGCCCTAAGCCAAGTGTTTTATTGTGTTTCTCTGTGACGCAGAATTTTGCGCCTTATCGAAGTCCATTGAAACACGTCTTCTTGGTATTGAATAATTTCCTGTTGACACCGATCGCTTGTTGCACCAGTTACTGCCTAAGTTAATATGAACATCAAATATGTGCTTGCAAATTACGGTCAAACTTTCGCAGAAAAGGTGAAGAAAATTATGGCATTACATAGCCGTAACATTTGCTCGAAAGACGATTACCGGCCGCGTTGTTGGCACTCGGCATGGCTTATTGCGGCCGTAACAGAATTTGCAACTGATCGTTTCGTCCCGGGACTGCTGAAATTGGTACTCGGAGGATAATCAATGGTATCTAGATGTAACTTAGCAGGTTGCCCGAAAGATAAGGGCATATGAGACCCCAAGACTGTCTTGGCAAGTCGCTGAGTTCGGAGTATCGCAACTTTAGGGATTGCGCCGCCCAAAAGCAAAAGTTTACACATTGCACTATACGTTAAGTGAGAGAGTGGATTTTATTTACAGCCACTATTGAAACAAAACTGACAGCATTTTAAAATTTAGTATAATTGCAATTTGTCATGTGAAAAAATCTCTGTGGCCCGAGTGTAAGATTTGCAGAGGTATATTAATAACAGGTCGTCAGCAATCCTGTCATATTAGCAGTACAAGTGATTCTATGAGTTCCCTCAATGGTACTACTTTCTTCTCGCCTTTTTGTGCAGAACTTTTGCCACGAGTTCCGCCAGTGTATTTACATTTAACTCCATGACGTAGTGTTTGCACGGATAAAGAGGGCAGTGATTTTGTTAATTGGGCGCTGTTCGGCGTCGTGGATGGGAGATAAGAAAAGCGCTGAAACATTCGGGAAATAGAAATACCCCAGCTATAATGAATGTTTGTTTGGAAGGCGCCAGCCATAGTCTGGTTGGTCTTAGCTCGAAGGTTTCGCAATCTGTAGGTTTGGCATAAAACAGTAACATTAGAATGCGCTGTGTGGGATGCTATATGTGTCACCCAGGTACCCACAGTGTCTAGAATATAGAGATTACCTTTAATTGGAGTAATGGCAGTTAAATTTGGAATAAACATCTATCACGGATAGATTCTGAGAAGTTCGCCTGTCGTTACGTCTCGTCCAGGAGTACCCCTAGAATTGCCTAAATGATATAACGTTTGAAGGGCACAATGTCTGCCCATCAAGTTTACAGCAAAAAAAAAATTACATTTACCGGCGAAATGTAGTTTATATGGGACACTGAAGGCGTAATTCCCATTTGTTTCGCTTACTCAGTAATTCAGGGTTCAGCCGCACGTGTTGCGTTAGTCCTATACGTTGGCAGAAAAGTCATTCCCGGCACGAATGGCTCAGCTGTGTACAGATGTTTGGCAACTTCTAAATTTACAACCCCCCTTTTTCCAGGAAAGGAAAGGAAGGGGGAAGGGATGAAATCATTGGGACATAGTTTGAGTGAGGGTGTATACAGAAGGCGACAGACAGCAGAACCGAGACTAGACTGCTGCCCGTAATAAATGGAGTCTATTTAGGGCGACACACAAATAACAATCGCTGGACATTAACATCCACCCCCGGGCTGGTTTCAGGCCGACTTTAACCAGGCTTAACGACGACTAAACGTAGGAAACAAACCGAAGTCGTGTTTGCCTCGACAGCAATGGATAGCTCCACAGCGTGAGAGGCTTAACTTAACGTTTGTCCCAAATAAGACGCATCACACAGGTTTGGTAAAAAAGAGCAGTTTAATTAGAACAGTAAATAAAAGAAACTTATTAATAGTATGGATGTCTAAAGATTCTGTGTGTTTACATGCTGTTGTTGGTGGGTTACCAAAATCTTTCGTGATTTTTCTTTCATTTAGAAGTGACTATGATGATCGTTTTAGCAAGATCCTAGTGTTTTAGCTACGACCGCACCCTGGGAATCACTCGACCTCTGCAAATTTGCCCTTCCCCATCAGTGTAACTCTCACGATTTTATTGCATTACCAGTAATAGCCTTCAATTTCAGGG
>JAAUYG010280688.1_pt1 | contig 11960 bp, 9 predicted proteins | sample 7278091 | NCBI WGS metagenome assembly JAAUYG01 (sample SAMN14350201, study PRJNA611818) | marine sediment metagenome | isolation source: surface marine sediment (0.6m) | place: French Polynesia: Moorea | collected 2018-08 | reverse complement strand
TGTACAAATAGTTTTGTGCGCATCAGAGACGTGTCCTTTGGTAAGATGGCCCACTGTATCCCCATTGACTGACATTCGATTCCAGATAAACTAGAGCAAATCAGTAATTAAGACAAATAGCAATTTGTCAATATACTCTTCTTGTTCAGATATCAGCAGCATATATTAGCTCTCGTTGTCATTTTCAGGTCTGCTACTGTTATTATCAGTGACCATTGTCCATCGGTCGTCTCTCTGTTGAAAACCACTATTTCTCAGAAGCCGTTACATGTATGTTTTAATGTCATTCCTTTGTCAATAAATCGATTTTTACTCTGCTTGTGTTTGGGAAAAGCCTACAATATTAAATATCTTGAAAACAGCTGATCATAGAGCGAAAGGGATGAAAAATTGGGGCTCGTGGTCCTAGGAACTGCATATGTAAGTTACTTTTCATGTCAGATTAGTTCAGTTTGGGGTCGTTCGGTGCACTGTGCAAAATTGGAAATTTATGAGAAAAATTATAAACTGTCTAATAGCTTGCAAAGGGCTGAGGGTAGAGTGAAACGGATGAAAATTTGGGACTCGTGGTCCATGAACTGCACATGTAATGTAATTTTCATGTCTTATTCTATGAGTTCAGTTTGGGGTCATTCCGATGTTAAGATTTTCAAAAGGCCACTCCTCCCACAAATTCCATTCCATTTCAACCACTATATATGGAAAGTGTGGTAATCGGGGGGAATACAGTCTACTACTTTTCTTGGCGATCTGCCAATTTTTATGGCACTTTGAAATTTTCTTAACACAGGACCTTATGGGGCTGGAAATTTCAAAACGCTGCTCCTACAGTTTTCATAAAATCTCAGCCTGCACGAGGACATTGCTTGCTATGGTGTAATGCAAGCAATTTCTTCTCTTGGAAATCAACCAAGGTTTTAATATTTTGTGGCACTTTGAAATTTAACATGAGAGTCAGTGGGCCAATCCTAAATTGTGAAATATCTTGAAAACGGCTGATCGTACAGCGAAACGGATAAATACTTGGGACTCGTGGTCCTAGGAACTGCATATATCGGGTACTTTTCTTGTCTAATTCTACGAGTTCATTTTGGTTGCATTCGGTGCACTTTTACAACATTTTCAATGTTAAGAAGGGCTCCACATGGGTAAAAAACAAAGTGCGACACAGCCACTTTAAACGCTGTAGAATTCGACGTGGGCCTTGATAAAAACTGTAGAAAGTGACGTCAAAATCTTATAAAATTGTAGAATCTACGTTGAAATTTTATAGAAGACGAAGATTGACATGAAAGTCTTATAAAATATGATTGTGATATAGATACATATGTAAAATATAAAGTGACGTGACGAAGTAAAATTCTTATAAAAATGACATAGGACACAGAGCAAAACAATAAAAAGTGACGTGTGACGCAGCATAAGTTATTTGGACCCATGTAGAGCCCTTTAGGATTTTCAAATCAAAACTCCCAAGTTTTTTATCCAATTTCAATCAAAACTTTATGGAAAGTATGGTGATCAGGAGGGAATATAGGCTATTACCTTTTGGCGATCAGCCAAAGTTTAAAAATGAGATACGTCCCCTCACCTCAGTTACATTGCCATTAGCCACAAAACCTGTCTTGATTTCATGTGGCAAAAATCAAGTAGAACGTAAAGGCCCCTTGGTCTGTTGTTCCTTTTCTTTTTAGCCGTTTCTTTGTCAGGAATTTCACGAGTCTTTGTTTTGTTTTCATCAACATAAGTTCATATGGAGAAAGTTCAAACGACATCCCCATAAAGTGCAAGGCAGATTCGCTCACCACAATTTATAAATAATAAATAATGCTAGGGAGGATCTCTACCAAAGCTGTTAAAAGAATTGCAAAACTTCACGTCGAGGAAAATTTGGCACTTCTTTCTTTCCTGATTTTGCCGTTTGCCAATCGAGTCGATGAAAGACTATACATCTTTATATCCCAGAATCAGCTATTCATACGACAAAACGGATCGGTACTTGGACCTCGTAGGGGTTTGTGTAAAATGCATACGGTTAATTTGTATTCCTAGAAATATCAAGATCATTTGGGGACATTCGGTGCACTTGCTTCAATATCAGCTCGTAGCTCGGAAACCGCTGCTCATAGAGCGAAATGGACTAATATTTGGGCCTCCGGACATGTATAATACAGTCCACATGTGCTGCCTTTAACTTTAGATCCATTACTGTTGTTTTGGGGTTCATTCGGTAGATTTCCTTTAAAATGGCCCTGTAATTCTGATAGCAAAGTACAGCGGTACAGCGATGGAAATTTTGGACATCCTAGTGTGTATACAGTGTACACGAGGATACGTTTTGATCTTAGACCCATCAAAGTATAAATAAATTGTGTGAAAGGCATATTTTAACCTTTAATGTTAGTTTGGTTCAGTCGATGCATTTGTTTAGAAAATAAACCCGTACCTCGACAAAAATTAAAACATGGGCCAAAACCGACAAAATGTGGGCTTCCGGGGTCTGAACAGTGTATACGAGGTACATTAGGAGTAATTTTGTGCATAGCTTGAAAACAATGACTTGTTAACTTAACTCGTGGAGAAAAACGAAGAAAATTCTGTCATCGGTGGTATGTCTTCAGTATCTACATGGGGACAGTTTTAGCTACTTTATGATTTTCAATTATTGATACACAAAGTCATTTATGGTCGACCTTAAACTAAAAGCCACTGATCGTAGAGCAAAGGTGATCAAAATTTGGGTCTCATGAATTGTTTCCAGGTTCTGCTGAGTATTTTGACCTTGAGCACCCTAAGGTCATTTTGGCTTATTTGGGTGCTTCAGTACAGTAGTCTGTATGTATAAACAGACGTCAAAGCCATTGTTCCTCTTTAGGTTTGCTGTTGTGGTACTTACAGTAGTGGTATACATGTATTTACTTTAACAGTACTAGAAGCAGTATAGAAGTACATCAACGAAAGTATCTACAGCGTCGCTGTATAGGCACCAACAAAATGAATACCGTCATACACTAAGAAAAAAACAAACACGAAAACGCGACTCACGTATTATAACTTGGATTTATTTATTAAGGCACAACTAGAGAGAGGTATATGAAACAAACCAAAACCTGTGGACTTCAGTAGAATTTGTTTCTTACCTTACAAGAAATAAACAATACTTGTGACATCTGCAAAGCTCATTCCAAATTTCCTAGCCAGCTACTGACCAGATGCCATCCGAAAGCCATATACGTACACAAAAAGGAACACTCGTGTGGCGAAGTAGAGGGTCAAAAAACCTGATCACTTACATGCACATTAGGTTAGGTATCGGAAAATGCAGAGGTGACCAAACTGGGTTGCTGGAACCACTGTGGTTCCCTAAAAATTCCCAATGAGAAACTACCATTCGTCGAAAAGAAAGGCAATGATTGAAGTATAAAAAAAAATAACCACCACTTTTAACCACATGGGAAAAGCAGAGCAGACATACATTGACCTCTCCGAAATTCACGAAGATTGCAAGGTGACATGTTCAATTCGGTTCATGTACACGCCCAAGGGATATTGGCAATTGGTAAAGAATAATATGTTCATTACTGACGTCGTTTACCGAGTCGAATCTTTATACAAGCTTTACCAGTTTGTAACGTTTGGGACCTTTGTGAGGCGGAAAAGATTTGCAATAGTCATTTTTTGTGTAGTTCACAAAGCACTTACCCCATACAATAAACGTGAAAATAAACATTCGTCAAATTTCAGTCCTCAGCATATAATAGTAATCAAGCAGAAAGTCTGACAGTTTTACATATTTGATGACCGTTTGGGCCGCCAGCTTCGAATCCCTGGCCCGTGCTAACGGATATATAACGTATTGTGAATACAGTACAAAAGGGGACAAACGTTTCCAACCGCAGTATGATACGAGTGCAATAATTCTCCAAATACAAAAGTTAAAATACTATTAAGACAACGTTCTTCACAATACCAACTGTAATTAACAGTAATCTGCAGTTTAAAGTGGACAACTCACATACATGTACATGTTCGACAAAATCGCTTGTCTGCGAGTATGCTCCGCAAATTTTATTTCATTTTATTTTTTATTACATTGAGCAAAATACAGGTTCAGCCACGAAAACCAGACAACGTTAAGAACGTCATACCCACCATGGGGTTTACACTATACCCCCCCCCCCCCAATCCCCATGGATGTACACGTTGTAAAAATGTAACTAGACCCGTCACGAAACTGGCAACTTAAATGCTAACGTCGGTCGATAAAATCCCGTCTAATCTCAAAAAACGGATCAAAGCAGTAACAACATCATGGAACAAAACAATAACGCCACCGAACATGCGAAGAAGACTTCCGGTGTGGCATCCTACAGAATTTCCTCCCGAACTTGCTTGATCTCAATACAGCGATCGTCAACACACTACCAAGTACCAACAACTCTCACGTTTAACTCCTTTATCCATTTCGTCAAAATTTTCAAAAACTGTCAAGTAGCCACCTCCAACAAAGCTCATCATAAAATATCACAGTCTATCCAATAGTTTTGTTAGACATTTATTACTGAACTAATGCAGATCCTGTTGAATCGGTATGATGGAGAATCTCTATATGGAATCGTCATTCATAAGGACCAATGCAGCCTGCTTGACAGGGCTTCCTACCTACAACTTTTGGTTAGTGATTCTACCGGAAAAACATGTTACGCGCCTTCCTAACAACTTGCAAAGAGTCAAACAAGAAGAAAATAATTTAGATGAGAAACATATATGCAACCCGAAACCAGCACATAGGCATATACAACGTACCGCACACAACAACCGGACTACTTTTCCAGACTAGACTCGCAGCAATCCCATTTTCGGCTTGTATTCATGCGCGTAAAAAAGCAACAAACGTCACGTGATACTAGTACAATCGGGCGGGATTTTGGCAAAGATTTCAAATCGTATTTACAAATAGATGGATTCCAAACAAAAAAGCAGTCAAACTATGTTTTTATGAGTAATAAATTCTCGACGCTGTACACCACCAGTTTGGTTTGAATTGAGGCTGAGTGTAAAGATTTTACAATAAACGCGTTGCCTGGATCTTTCTCTACTACCGTTACAACACCTGTCAAGACGAGCTCCTTGTGAAGTTGGGTACTAAATGATCCAGGCGAAACACAGCGAAATTGTAAAACTGCGTAAGACATCAAGAATAAGAGAAATAAAATACCAAGAAAAATGTTGATGCCATTAAGGACAAAAAAAAAGGAATTGGTACATGTAAGTTTATGTTCTAGAAAATGACATCCGATGTAAAAAAAAAATTAAAAAAATACACTGGATGTAATAAAACTTGTGATACATTACACACGCGTCACGGCCTAAAACGGGGAACGAAGGTATAGTGACATTTTTACAGGCTACAATTTCGTTACAAACCTGGCCAATCTGAGCAGAAGTTTCGGCCGTGACACAAATAAAAGAAAGGTCACCCAGCTGTGGGGTGTCACAGGATTTGTAAAACCCGTTACGATACAAACGGCACACCATATTTAATAGAAACATCAGACGTAATATGATCGCAAAAAACCCTTCCCACAGAGGGTTATGTACACTGATGCCTTTAGGCATCACGCTATTTGAGGTCACAAAAACTCTCACCAAAATAATGAGACACTCCGGCACCCAGTGTTGGCGCCACTCTAACACGTATTTCCCGGCAACCGATACAATTCTAACCTCAACTAACGTGGCTGTGTTTGCCACCATGGGGTAAAAAGGAATTTTTCTTTCTTTTTTTTTTTTTTGGGGGGGGGGTGGTGTTACTTATATCTGTCTCACGTGCCCTTGGATAATATCGCATATTCCACTATAAGTCACCACTTTTCAAGTCAAAAACATCTATGCCATCTTCACTTGCTGTTTCATTTCACCATTTGTATCTATTTGCCAAACCTCCAGAAACCATAACACTAAATAAAATCCTGCTTTATATAAAAAAATTGATGAAACAGTGAGGTATTCCTCGCATGCGTGGGTTCCTATGTTTGAAAAATACCTTGAAATGCACGAGGGATCTTGGGACTGTGTCTGTGTGTTGTCTTGAAGAACGGCGCTAATTTTGGTATTCTAAGTGGAATCCATTCAATTAATGCCACCACTTGAGCACGTGACTCAAGACCTCCGCAGCATGGTCACGTTTCCAACGACCTTGTTTGTGAAGCCATCAAAAAGGAAAGTTGAAAACGTGCTTGGCGGGTTTTCCAGCCGGCCGGCTCGGTGATGACGTCACGCAGCGGCAGACGACGATCGGCCGGAGAGCAGACTACGTGCATTGCAACGAAGCACGTGGAGGATGAGGGAGGGCCCGAGCTTTTCCGATCGGTGTAGTCGCTTGTAAATCATTACTGGGACAGAAGGTTGAAAAACATGGTGGCCAGGCTGACATTCACTGCAATCACGAACATCATCAGTTGTCGTTGCTGACACCAATCCTATTAAAACAGAAAATGATAAAAAAAGGTACGAAAAGCATACATATGATTTTGAGTCAGACATAGCGTTGACACGCATACAAAAAAGAGTACCTGCAGCCAAGAAACATTCCACGACCATGAAGCGACTACACAGAATTTAACAGATGAATAAGTATCTTACTACCAATAATTATTTACATATACCAACCCTCTTTTTCCAAGCCCTGTGCCTATCTAAAAATACGGTTTTGGTACGACATAAAGCCCCAAGCTACATGTATATACAAGAGTGATAACAGCATGCCTCCGGCATGCAAAAAAATGGGTTGTATAAATGATGACAATTATAATTGTACAGCACTGACCTTCATGTCCCCTAGCCGTAATACAATCTCCTGGTTCTTCCTCCTCTCCTCCTCTTCCTTGAGCAGTCTCAACTCCTCTCGCCTCTTCTCGCTGAGCTGGTGGACCTCCTCCCGGGGCATCAGCTTCTTCTCCAGTTCCTTACACGCTGACACATCCGGAAGACTTCCCATGTTCTTCTTGCCCTTCATCCTCCTCAAGCCCGGTGTCGGAGACTCCATCTTGTACCGCTTGGGGAGCTCTTTGGGCTTTTCAATGTTCTCCGCCGAGGTGGACTCCGCGGAGATCACAGGCTGAGTGTACACCTCAGCTTTGACCCGCTTGCGTATCCCGTTTTCGATGATGTAGGTATCTGTGTCCTCCTTGTTGAGGTTCTGCTGGCTTTGAACGGCTTCCCCGGTGTATCCTTTGATGGGTTTGGGCTGGTTGGCCAGCACGTCCTCCCGCTTCACTATGCTGGGCAATGTCTTGCGGCGCTGGAGCGGTCTGGTTCTTGAGCGGTAGATTTCCTCCGTGTCCCCCACTCCGGAGTCAGGAGATCGGTCCGTGTGAGCTCCGGGGTGTGGGGGTTTGTGGGGGTGGTGGTACCTTTCCCTCTCCTCTGGGGAGTCCAGCTCCCGACCCAGACCACTATCGTCCCGGTGGGTCCTATACTGATCGAAGTGATCACTCACTATCGTGGAATTGAGAAGTTCGGAAAACCGTTCACTCCTCTCCGGGCCGTAGTCATCGTAATAGTTCCTAGCAGAAGGGGTGGGTCCTGGAGGGGCCTTTTGGTGAGGTCTTTGGTAATCGCGACTTACGCTATCCCTATGAGTCCGTATATCACTATCGGTGGAGGATAGTCTATCACGGTGGTTGGGGATGGTGTTCGCTGTCACTGCAGCATCCGGAGATACCCGGTCTAGGCGGGGATCTGCTGGGAGGCTCGTCGGGGGAGGGACTTGGGTCGGACCCACGGCATTAGGCACCAGAGGAGGTCCGTATGGGGAATTACTACCCGAGGGTTCCCCTTGGAGAAGAGTCGACGTTTCTGGGGTGCCCTGGCGACGCAGAATCAACGATGAAGAACGGTGTGGGGTGTGGTTCTGCTGGGCCGCCGGCAGTGTCTGAGCGTTCGACCTGGGCAGAGAGTAATCCATGAAGTCACTCATGGGGTTGAGTGGTGCGCCCTGGTCCGCCAAGCGTTTCTTCATGATGTCAGTTCCTGGAAAAAAAGACATACCGAGGAGTATTTACTTTTCGCTGATCCAAAACTCGACTGGCAAACCATGACATGGAATACTCGGTACTAGGTTACGATTTCAATCGCGGGGTTACCTTGATCTTGCTACTCATTTATTGACTAAGCACTAGTAAATAAAGATTTACTACAGCACCATTAAAGTCTGCTTAGAAGAAAGTCGTGTAAACTCGCATGTATTTTACTCCATTCATTCTTCGCCTTAAAGGAGAATGGATCTAGCAAGATCGTTGAAGATGCAAATAAAACTGCTAATGAAATGGACACGGAATACATTCAAGTATTTATTTTTCTCAATTCGTTAAGAACTGGTTTGTGAGGGCTCTCGTTTTCACCAAGCCACGCAATGGGACATTGGAACAACAACGAGAAGCTACGTGTACATACTAATAGTTCACAGTTACCCACGCAAAATATAAGCCCCCGCATTAACCTTTCCTTCCATACACATTTTGTATGATTTTCAAAAAGGATTAGCTATTATTACGTTGTAATCATAGAAAAAGTCAGGTGTGCTGCTTGTAATGGCGCCTACGATGTTGTCTGTCTACACCGTAAAAAATACTGCTCACATTCAGTGTTCATTTTTAATATTCGTCGCAAACACCCCACGCACAACCTGGCAGCCTCGTGGCGTGCCTATCATGAGAGATTCATTTGACTGGGTAAAAAAATGCTAACATTTTGCAAAAAAAAAAAAAAAAACCCTTAACGCGAATAATATTCAATAATACCCCATACAGTCGGGATTTCTTCTATTTCTGCCACATACGTCAAAAGACTTTACACATTTTACATTTAAAATGCTGTCTTACCACCCCCCGCCCGCTAAGCAAAAGGTGGCGTAAGGTTAGATAAGTCAAAGGGAAAGTGAAATAACGAAATCGTAAAGACGTGATCATTGAGTTGTTGCTAACGCCTAGTAACCGCAGCCTTTCTGCACCTGGCGAAAGCCCAGTATATACCATCAGCCGCCCACCGTAAGACACCAGCAGCAGCAAGGGAGGCAGATATTTATAGGTTTCTATGGCGACCAATCGAGGAATGTGCCAAGTGTTGGGAGGCTGATTATACAGCATGGTGGCTGCGGCTCATCCTTTGGTTTTTTTACTTCCGCCAAGCCCCCATGCCTGCAGAATCGTCAGTTTGAAGCCCACAACAGCCACAATACGGCTTTCCCCCGTGTAGCTGGGGATCAGAGAGTGCCACCAGAAGCGGGCTCTGCATGCATATTGCGGGGAATCCTTTAACTGCACCGGCGGCGGAAAAACAGACGATATATATACAAGGTGTTGGGAGAACCGGGATGACACCGTTAACTAGGTCATCAGTTCCGGCCACGACCGGGACTTCATGGAGTGTGATAATGAAGATGAAGTAGAATATCCGTCTAATATATATACACCACGCCAGGACTTCCCCAGGGAGAATCTACATGAAACGCCAGGGACTGTTGAGGGTCTATGTTTAAGGATTCACCAGTGCTGCACCACATCCTTTCCTACAATTAGTACATTTGTATACAAAGGCATCGTTCCAACGACGACCTGAAGTTAATGGGTACTCATGTAAGGTCTTCCACATGCATATGCATTTTAGGTTAATTGACTTTTTTATTGCAGGTCATCGATTTGTTAGCGGTTGTCCTAATGTCGCCCCCGATGACTGAGTCTTCAACATTAATCGGACAAGTCCCCAACACTGACGGAGAGCGACAATTATAAATATTCGCCGTCACCCTCGAGCATCTTATTGATTTGAACCACATATCAGACATGTCTCAATAGTACACTATGGCTGTAATAGGCTAGGGACAAAATTGAAAAAAGAACTCAAGAAATGTTGTGAGTGAAAATGAACGTTCGCACGGCTTTTATACAGTACTTGCAGCGTTATTAGTTTATACTACACAATATATAAATGCCCATTTAAGGTGAAAAAAATTCCCGACAATTGACACAAAACTGTTTTGGTCGTTACTACACCAATACACATAATAAAAATATTCGCCAAGATTGCAGCTAGAGTGCATGGGTATGCTTACGTTTTTTGTTTTTTTTTTATACCGTGATCTAAGATCACTACAGGTCATTAATAATGATGTTAGTTTCATAAAGGACTCTTTGCAGATTGCAGCGAGATTGTGCAACGTTTCTTGATCATATTTCAGGGTGTTTGCAGAAATGACAGGCTGCTGCGGTAAAAACTCCTGACCTGACTTATGCATTACCTGGTTGGTGAAATTCCGGGGCGTACTCCTTGGCTTTCAGCCTGGCTTGGTCAGAGTCCTCCCGGGCCTTTTTTGCCATCATGTCAGCTTGCTCTGCTTTGGACCGAGCATTTGCCATTCTGTAAAAGTAACCAGGTAAATAAATTAATCATATCATTATAACATAGCTTAAAACCCACGAAACCTCATAAAATAAATAATTGTAAGAAAACTTCTAATAACAATACTGATAAGTAAATAAATAAATAAATAAATAAATAAATAAATAAATAAAGAAAGAAAGAAAGAAAGAATAAAGTAAGAAAGAAATTAAAAATAAATAAACCCAAATAAATAAATAAACCCAAATAAATAAATAAACCCAAATAAATAAATAAATAAATAATAATAGCCTGTAAAACTTCTTAAGACGCAAGCCCACTTGTCCAATCTTGCTACTGATCAACTATCTGTGCGCATGCGCATGTATGCAAGAACTGTAACCCGGTGCCCCATGTTCGGACGCTTTATTTTATGTCAGACATTAAGAACCCTCAGTAAATGAGACACGACTCGAGTCGTCTTGGGGGAAAATGGGTCACTGGATGCGAAATGGAATCGTTTCACCAGAATGTATTGATTTTTTAGTCCGTCCCCAGCTTTCTCTTAAAGCGCGTCTGTCAAGGGGTCTTCTGCTATACACGGCGCCTATTTGGGTCACATTTTATGCCACATTGCCTGAGTTAATCAGCCTGAGTACATACAGTCAAACTTATATAGACATCGCTAGGGACCAACAAATGTGGTCCTTATAAACAGGTGGTCTTTATATGCAGGTTCAATAGCATGGAACGTATACACATGGGGGCCTGTAAAATGTGGTCTTTATAAGCAGGTTGTCTTTATATACAGGTGATCTGTAGAGCAGGTACTGGTTTGACAGTACATTGTAACGCAAATCAAAACTGAAATGCACCACTGTTGTTCTGTGTTTGGGTGGGGAGGCATAGTCTAGCACGCATTGCACAAGCAATGTGTAATCTTGCAGGCCGATAATATAACAGATCAGTTTCAGCTTGACCTAGAACAATGTAGAAACACCAGCTGACGAAACGCGTACATAGAGAGAGAACGCGAACATTGCATCCATCAGTCCCGCTCAGCGTGGTTCAGTCGGAAAAGCTGCCTGTTTCTGCGAGGGGCTTGCGTGCACAGCCCCCTCGAGGTCGGAAGAAATCTCTCTACAGTGCAGCAGCACTGGCGTTGCTGCTCGCTCTGTTGCTGTTTGCACGCACAACAGCTCTTTCTCCATGGGTGTGTTTCAGGAAAAATCTTGACCCCAACAAAACTGGTCTTACGCGTGTGATAGGCAGTTTGGAACCACTGGAGATAACCCGTAAAGCGATACAGTTTGCAAAATATTGGTGCGGAAGTTATAAGCGTCTCGCTATGCGTAAGATGTGTCATGAAACATGGTTCAATGCTGTGACGTTTTGCCTTCTGGAGTGAATCCGACAAAGAGCACAGGAGAGAGAGAGAGAGAGAGAGAGAGGGGGGGGGGGGGGCAAATAAAAAAAGATCATATCACTTGGTTAGATTAATAAAACCCGCTGAGCATTAAAACGGTTTTGAGACAATACCGGGTTGAGTTTGCCATAACCTTTATATACATTCGTTAATG